>Ga0209726_10000183_pt1 | contig 127273 bp, 121 predicted proteins | sample Subgrocontami54m_FD_187453 | JGI IMG/M metagenome (GOLD analysis project Ga0209726, IMG submission 187453) | Subsurface groundwater microbial communities from S. Glens Falls, New York, USA - GMW46 contaminated, 5.4 m (SPAdes) (version 3) | ecosystem: Environmental > Aquatic > Deep subsurface...
CATTACTTATAAACTCAGGGAACCGGTAAAGAATAAACTCCCGGTTCAACAATTTTGCCAAGTGTAAACGATGTCATGACACAGCTAAGGCCCTTAGAAACTGTAAACGATGTCATGGAACTTGGCAAGTAAGAAGTAAGAAGTGAGGAGCGAGGGGCTAATGTTTTTACCTCTTACTTCCCTCTTCTTACTTCTTACTTGAGCTTCAGTAAGGTTTAACTATGCGTATCATATTTTTCGGCAGCGACGACTTCGCTGCTGTACATCTTAAGAAATTGCTCGAATCTTCGCATGCAATCGTCGGTTGCGTCACTCAGCCGGATCGTCCCAAGGGCCGGGGGATGAAGTTAGTTGAGTCTCCCATCAAATTCACCGCTGTTTCCAAGAAAATACCTTTGCTGCAGCCGCAAACGTTAAAGGATGAAGCAGTTTTATCCCAGCTCAAATCATTGAATGCCGATGTTTTCGTGGTGGTCGCTTACGGAAAGATCCTTTCTGAAAAAACTTTGTCTATCCCCAAAATATTTTGTGTCAACGTTCACGGTTCGCTTTTGCCTAAATACCGCGGGGCCGCGCCCATCCATTGGGCGATCACGAGCGGCGATACCGAAACCGGTGTCACGGTCATGAAAATGAGCAAAATCCTCGACGCTGGAGAAATTATTTTACAGGCGAGGCTTGCCATCGATGCCCAGGATACGGCCGGCAGCCTGCGTGAACGTATGGCGCAGTTGGGCGCGGCAACACTGATCGAGGCCCTTGAACAGATCGGAAAGAATACGCACAGCTTGCGCCGTCAGGATTTATCATTGGTTTCTTATGCGCCTAAATTGACCAAAGAATTGGGCCATATTGAATGGAAAGAGCCTGCTCAGAAAATTCATAACCTTGTCCGCGGTTTACAGCCGTGGCCCGGAGCCTACACCAGCGTGGGCGGGAAGATGTTGAAGATTTTACAGACGCAGGTAACTGTGACGACAAGCCCGTTGCCGCCCGGGACAGTGATAAGGATTGAGAAAGAGGGCGTAGAAGTCGCAACCGGCCAGCAGGCGCTTTTGATCTTAAAGGTCCAGCCCGAATCCGGAAAATCAATGGATGGCCGCAGTTTTGCTCTTGGGCATAAGCTGGCGGTTGGTTCACGTTTGTGTTAGAAAAAATTGAATTCATGCTTTGGCATCGACGGGTTTGTGTTATAATCGGGACTTGAATTGAACAAGAGTCAGATGTCAGATGTCAGAAGTCAAAAGTAAAAAGTAAAAAATTCTCTTGTGACATCTGACTTCGGACTTCTGACCCTAGCTAAAAGGTAGCGTACCATGCCAGAACTCCGCAAAGATCCTATTGTCGGCCGTTGGGTGATCATTGCCACCGAACGCGCCCGGCGCCCCGGTAATTTTGTCGACACGGCTGTCCACACCACGGATGACAAGGATTGCCCTTTTTGCCACGACCAAGAATCCCGTGAAGTTTATGCGTTGCGTGATGCCAATAACCCTCAAGGCGCATGGAAAGTGCGCGTGGTCGAAAGCGGCACTCCGCTTTTTGACGGCAGCGGCTCTGTCCGCCGTCGGGGGCATGGGCTTTATGACGTCTGCGACAGCTTTGGCGCGCACGAGGTCGTCATCGAAACGCCTGAGCACATTGCCAACATGGCAGATCTAAGCGTCGAGCAGATCAAAAATGTTTTTGCGACCTACGCGCTTCGGATCGATCATCATAGAAAGAATCCTGATTTTCAGTATGCCCTTGCCTACAAGAATTACGGCAAGGCTGCTGGCAGCCGTTTGATCGGCCATGCCCGTTCGCAGATCATGGCGACCCCGGTCAACCCCATCCGCGTGAAAGACAAAATTTCCGGGGCAAAAAAATATTACGAATATCACGAGCGCTGCCTGTTCTGTGACCTTATCCGTCAGGAAAACAGGTCTCCTGAGCGCGTCGTCGTAGAAACGCAACAGTTTTTGGCGATCACGCCGTTTGCCCCGCGTTTTCCTTTTGAGGTGTGGGTGCTGCCCAAGCGTCACGCCTGCGACTTCGCGCAAGGAGTTGCCGGTTATGAACATGATCTGGCCAAAATGATGAAGGAACTTCTTTTGCGCATTAAAGTCGGGCTTGATGATCCGGCGTATAATTATGTCATCCATACCGCGCCTTTCAAGATGGACAATTCCGACGGCGTTAAATATCTCACCATGGAACAGGATTACCATTGGCATATGGAAGTGATGCCGCGCTTGACGCGCGTGGCCGGTTTTGAAAAGGGCACCGGATTTTATATTTGCCCGATCCCGCCGGAGAATACCGCGCGGTTTTTGAGGGAAGTGAAAATATAGTCAGTAGGTCAGTAGGTCAATAGGTCAGTAAGTCAGTAGTAAAGGCAATGCGACTACTGACCTTCTGACGTACTGACCCTCGCTGGAAGGTAGCTAATTATGCCCGAACTCAGACGAGAACCAGTGGTCGGCCGGTGGGTGGTGATCAAATCCGACCCCACGTTTGGCCCCCAGGATTTTGAAAAGGAAGACCACACGCCGCGCAAGCAGGCGACCTGTCCTTTTTGCGAAGGCAAAGAGTATTTGACCCCGCCTGAGGCGGAAGCCATCCGCCCTGAGGATACCAAACCCAACGCGCCGGGCTGGAAGGTTCGTGTCGTCCCCAATAAATTCCCCGCGCTCAAACCCGACGGGGTCTTTGAGAAATTGGGCGTCGGGATCTACGATACGACAACAGGCATCGGGGCGCATGAGGTTGTGATCGAGACGCCGGACCATAACCAGCAGCTCGCCGATCTCTCCGTCGAAGATCTGCAGAAAGTGATTGAGACCTACATCAATCGCGCTAAGGAACTTTCTAAAGACAAACGTTTTAAATACATCTGCATCTTTAAAAATTTCGGCGAATCCGCAGGCGCGTCTTTGGAGCATGCGCATAGCCAGATCATTGCGCTGCCGATGGTGCCGAAATTCGTTTCTGAAGAATTGGAAGGATCCAAATATTATTTCCGTTACCGTGGCCGCTGCATTTTTTGCGACATCATCCATCAGGAGCATCACGACAAAGAACGCATTGTCGTTGAGAATTCAGATTTTATCGCGTTTTGCCCGTACGCCCCGCGTTTTGCTTTCGAGACATGGATCATCCCCAAGCGCCATGCCGCTGACTTTACATCTATGAACAGCGCGGAAAGAACAGATTTGGCCAAGATCCTCAAAGATGTTTTAAGCCGTATTAAGACGGTGTTGTCCAATCCGTCGTACAACTTCTTTTTGCACATCGCTCCCAATGATTACGATTCCCCGGAAAGTTACCATTGGCACATCGAGATCATTCCCAAACTGACCCGTTCCGTCGGGTTCGAATGGGGAACAGGCCTTTACATCGTTCCAACTCCCCCAAGGTCAGCCGCGCAGTTTTTAAGGCAGGAGTAAGTTGGGTATTGACAAAGTAAACAAAAAATAGTACAAAACTAATTCTGCTCTATCTCGAATGTCACGAATGGGTACGAATGACACGGATAGGTTAGATCCTTGATATTTTTTAAGATTTTTTTTATTCAGTCGCGCAGTACTTGATTCTGGATTCGTGCCATCCGTTTCTCAGGCATTTCTTTAGATTCGTGTAATCCGTAGTTATGGAAGGAGTTTGCAATGGCAAAAGTCGGCATTAATGGTTTTGGGCGCATCGGCCGCCTGGTCTTTCGCGCTTCGATTGGCAATCCCAAGGTCGAGGTCGTTGGCATTAACGATCTCGTTGACCCTGAATACATGGCGTACATGCTGCGCTATGATTCCACCCACGGCGCTTTTAAAGGTACCGTTGAGGTCAAGGGCGGCCATCTGGTCGTCAACGGCAAAACCATTCGCGTGACCGCTGAAAAAGATCCGGCCAATTTAAAATGGAATGAGATCGGCGCTGATTACGTGGTTGAATCCACCGGTTTATTTACGACGATCGAAAAGGCCCAGGGCCATTTGAAGGCCGGAGCCAAGAAGGTCATTATTTCCGCTCCGTCGGCTGACGCTCCGATGTTCGTCATGGGCGTCAATAATAAGAAATACACCAAAGACATGAACATCATCTCCAACGCTTCCTGCACGACAAATTGTTTGGCGCCGATCGCCAAGGTTTTGCATGACAAGTGGGGGATCGTGGAAGCTTTGATGACCACCTGCCACGCCGTTACCGCCACGCAAAAGACCGTGGACGGCCCGTCTGCCAAGGACTGGCGCGGCGGCCGCGGCGCCGGGCAGAACATCATTCCGTCTTCGACAGGTGCTGCCAAGGCGGTCGGCAAAGTTATTCCTGAGTTAAATGGAAAACTCACCGGTATGGCGTTTCGCGTTCCGGTCCCGGACGTTTCCGTCGTGGACTTGACCTGCCGTTTGGCCAAACCGGCCAAGTGGGATGAGATTAAAAAAGCGATGAAGGATGCTTCCGAAGGCGAGCTCAAAGGTATTTTGGGCTACACCGAAGATGCGGTCGTCTCCAGCGATTTCATCGGGGACGCGCGCACGTCCATCTTCGACGCTGATGCCGGCATCGCCTTAAATGACACCTTCGTCAAAGTCGTTTCCTGGTACGATAACGAATGGGGATATAGCAACAAAACTGTTGACCTGATTCAGTATATCGATAGCGTTAAGTAGGGTTTACGAGAAATTGCGGTTAAATCGATGGTCTGAAGACGACATAGACGTCTCACTTTTCACGACACAAACGTCTCAGAGATAAGAAATGGCACAGCAGCTATAAGTTATTGGTAATAATTGACTTAAGAATTGCACAAAAGTAGGTAATAATTACCTTCGTTGCCGTCCAGCGCAACAATGAGTGGAGACAACCTAATAAATCAACCTTGATAAAGTAAAGTCACGTCGACAAAAAAGCCAGTTGCAGAAATGTGGCTGGCTTTTTTATTAAAGAAACGCAATTTTTAGCTCTTAATAGGAGTCTTGACAATTTCAAACAAAATGTTACAATAGTGTTCATATAGATTCGTAAAGGATGAAACAAATGGTAAATGAATATAACAATATTCCACCCCTTGGGGGAATATCGAAAGGCAGTCGGGAGCAGCTTGATGCAGTAAACAGGCAGTTTTCCGGGCCGTTTGAAGTCGTGGATGTGGAGAATTTATTCCAAATTGAACGGTCAAAAGCCGCGCGGCTACTAGCTCATTGGGCTTCGAAGGGGTGGTTAACAAGAATTCGCAGAGGGCTTTATATTACTGTCCCGCTGGGAGCGGATGATCCTCAAACTCGTTCCGAAGAACCATGGATTGTGGCTAATAAGGTCTTTGAACCATGCTACATCGGCGGGTGGAGTGCTTGTGAACACTGGGGGTTAACGGAACAGATTTTTGACAGTGTGGTCGTATTTACAGGAAGTAAAATACGTAAATCTCAGCTGACCATTCAAAAGGCTACCTATATACTGAAATCAATTATAAAGAATAAATACTTTGGTACAAAAGCCATTTGGAAAGGAAGAACAAAGATTCAGGTTTCCGACCCGACACGGACAATCGTTGATATTTTAAATGATCCTTTTGTTGGGGGCGGGATGCGTCATGTTATTGATATATTAAAACAATATTTCGCAGGGGAGTTCCGGGATGACAAATTATTAGTGGAATATATTAAACGAGTAAAAAATAAAACAATTTACAAGAGGCTTGGATTTATTCTGGAATCTTTGAAAATAGAAGCACCTGATTTAATAAAGAAGTGTACTAAAAATTTAAGTCAGGGGTTTTCTTTACTTGATCCTTCCGGTACGGATAAAGGTAAATATTTACGAAGGTGGCATCTGAGAATCAACGTTAATATAGCGGGGAATACAGATGATCAGTCATGAAGAGATAAAGGGTTTAGTTTCACAATGGGGTCTGCGGGAAGACGTTGTTGAAAAAGATTATGTCATTGGTTGGGTTCTTTGGGGGATCAGCACTTCGGATGAATTAAAAAAGTCATGGGTTTTTAAAGGAGGAACGTGTCTTAAGAAGTGTTATATCGACACCTATCGTTTCTCGGAAGATCTGGATTTTAGTGTTTTCCCCGATGGTCCTGTCAAACCGGAAGAGTTGGAACCAATCATTAAACGTGTCTTGGAGAGAGTCTACGAAGAATCAGGGATTGATTTTTCGATAAAGAGTCCTGCATTTAAGTATTATTCAGACCACCATTACACAGAGGGGAGCATTTATTATCGCGGCCCGCGCAATGCGCCATCACCATCAAGAATTAAACTGGATATCAGCGGAAATGAGAAAATTGTTGGTCATTCTGTTTTACGTGGTGTTATGCACTCCTATAGCGATGATCTTCCTAAAACGGCCCAAGTGCGTTGTTATTCGTTTGACGAGATTTTTGCTGAAAAGATCAGGGCTATGGGGCAAAGAAGCAGGCCCCGTGATTTGTACGACATTATTAAGTTGTTTTGGAGAGAAGACCTTCAGGCGGAACCTGGGCATATAAAAAAAGTGTTGGAACAAAAATGCGCGCATAAAAATATTCCTGTCCCCACATTTGAGGCCATTGACAATTCACCTAATAAAACTGAGCTCATTAGTGAATGGAAAAATATGCTGGCGCATCAATTGCAAGTGTTGCCTCCTTTTGAACAGTATTGGGAAGAACTTCCAAAATTGTTTGCCTGGATAGAGGGTGTTTTTACGCCAAAACCATTGGCAGCTATTTCCAGTGAAGGTGACGCATGGAGTCCGCCGCCTACGATGTGGGTTTCAGGGGCGGGCCTTGGTTTGGAACCTATTCGCTTTGCGGCGGTTAATCATTTATGTGTGGAGCTTGATTATATGAAACAAGGTGTTGAATTTAAGAAATATTTGATTGAACCGTACTCTTTGCGACGGACCAAAGATGATAATATTATTCTTAAGGCTATTAAGCATCATTCGCCTACCCCCGATGGGACATTTCGTATTGACTGGATTCGCAAAATTAAAGTCACCAATCAGACATTCAAGCCTAAGTATAAAATTGAGTTCGCGCCAACGGGCTCCATAGGTGCCCAGCCGACGGCAAGAAAAAGTGATCATGGTGTGGGAGGCTATTCCCCTGGTTGGGAGTCAAATCGAAGTTCTTCAAGAAGACAAAGGTCAACCAGTTCCTGGGGGCAAAAATATGTTTATCAATGTAGTACGTGTCACAAAAAGCTTACAAAATCAACCAATGACACTAAATTAAGACAACATAAAAATCCTTGGGGTTCGCCTTGTTCAGGGCGGACAGGGTATTTTGTGGGGTATAAATAGAAAAATCCGGGGGTCTCTTAAAAGTTGACGCCATCCCTAATAATTAAGACAAAAATAATTGGAGCTAGAAGTGAAATGAATTCCATATATGTTGAGTTAAATCGATCATTTGCTCCGGTAACAAAGGAATGCACTTTTAACGGAGATGACCATGACTTATTAAACGTTTGGGGCCTACGAGAGACGAAAAAATGGGCTGATCTTTTAAATTTTTATCGAGTTGTTATTCTTGCGGAAGCTGGTGCCGGAAAAACAGAGGAAATGAAAGCCGTAACAAAACGACTACGAACAGATGGGAAGAAAGCATTCTTTTTGCGTTTAGAACAACTTTGTTCAAATTTTGAGACATCATTTGATATCGGTTTACCTGATGAATTCATGAGTTGGCTATTATCCAACGAGGAAGGGTGGTTCTTTCTTGATTCGGTTGATGAGGCACGATTAAAAGGACCACACCAATTTGAAGAGGCTGTCAGAAAGTTTGCATACAAATTGGGCGAAAATGTAGGAAGGGCGCATATTTATATAACGAGTAGGGTAAGCGAATGGCGTCAGCAAACGGATTTTGAGTTTATTACAGACAGGCTTTCTTATAAAGAAATTAATATATCCGACCAAGAGACAAAAAGCAATTTTGAAGAGAATCAGTCTAAGCAGTCACGAAAGAGTAATTTTACGAGTTCTGAAAATAATGTTGAGCCGTATTTATTTGTACTTTGTCCTTTAGAAGACAGTCAAATTTCTATTTTTTCTCGGGAGTTTGGCGTTAGTACCCCCGATAAATTCCTTGTCGAAATCCAGAAAAAAGAAGCAGCTATTTATGCAAAAAGACCTCAAGACCTTCTTCAACTGATTAATTATTGGAATAAATATGGCAATTTGGGTAGTCATCAAAAGATGATGGAAGAAAGTATATCCTCTAAGCTAAAGGAAAGAGATCCTGATCATGAGATAGTGCAACCATTGAGTACTGATGAAGCCAGACACGGGGCGGAGATACTCGCCGCTACAGTAACGTTTCAGAAAAGAAATCGAATTTTTGTACCAGACGGAGATACAGTCGCAAATTTGGAGACGATTAACCCCAGAGATGTTTTAAGTGACTGGGAGAATAATAAGATAGGGACGTTACTACAACGGCCAATTTTTGATGGGGCCATTTATGGAACAGTAAGATTTCACCATCGTAGCGTGCGAGAGTATCTAACCGCACAATGGTTGCTTCGTTTGTTGCAAGAAGGCAAATCGCGTCGTGCGGTTGAAGCCCTGTTTTTCGCAGAGCGATATGGAGAACGTGTTCTCATTCCGTCTATGCGATCCATTCTCTCGTGGCTTTTGTTATGGGACGATAAGATTAGAGAGAAAACTGTGGAAATAGTGCCGGAGGTGCTTATCCAAGGAGGCGATCCTTCATCTCTTCCCCTTGCAGTAAGAAAGAATGCATTAGAAAAATATTGTAAAGGGTATGCTTATCACAAGAATGGACGTTATACATTCGACATGGCAGAATTGCGACGTTTTTCACAACGTGATCTGTCCAGTACAATTAAGCAGTTACTGGTAAACTATCGTAAAAATGAAAATCTTTGTCAGTTGCTTCTTGAAATGATTTGGCAAGGAGATATTGTAGAATGCGCAGAAGAGGCACTTGCTATTGCTTTGGATAGTTCACAGAATGAATATCCCCGTATCTACGGTATTCGGGCCATTGACGCGGTTGGCTCTCACGCACAGAAAGAAAGACTTGTTAAATCTTTTCTTGCAGAATTTACTAAGTCTAATGATGGAAGTTTCGTTGGCGAATTAATCAATGCTTTTGCACCTGCTATACTTAAAGTCCAAGACATTTTATTGTTGTTAAAGTCCGTAGTAATAGATCCAGAAGAAGGTCATCTCAACACCACTTTGCATTTAGGACTAAAGGAGGTTACAAGAAAGAAATGGACTATTCCGGAGGTAGCTGAATTTATTAACAGGGCTATTTTACTATTAACTGAACCCCCAGTCATTGAAAAGCGTTATTTTGAGGTCTCTCATCGCTACAATTGGTTGATACCTTTTGTCATATTAGCTGTAGAAAGAGTAATTAAGTGCAAAGATCAGAGTGCCTTTAATGAATGCTCGCTTTCCATCCTGTTGATTGCTCCAGAAGAGCGCAATTTTGTTGAATATTTTCATGCCGAAGAGCATTCACTTGCAGAACTAGTGTCCCAATGGCCCCAACTCAATCATGCGTTGTTCTGGTTTAATGTTTCATTCTTGCGTAAACAATTGGACAAAAAAGGAGAACGTTTGATTGATGGCTGGCGTTTGAAAATGCGTGGATATTATTGGAAATTTACTATAGGAGATTTTGATTCTTTGCTAGAAGCCGTGCGTACTAAATCATTTATTGATGATCGGCTAGTTGCATTGTCTGAAGCATTTGAAATTTATAAAGAAAATGGACGAAGTGCGGCACATAGAAAAAAAATGAAAGAAGCAGTCCGTGGGGAAGAAGAACTTGATAAAAAATTGGTAAGTTATTTTCATCCACCACCTATGCCAGCAGAAATAAAGAAAGCTAGGCGTTCAATCAGAAATTCTAAAAAACAGCAAGCAGATCGCAATAAGAAAGAAGTTGAGAAACGACAAAAATCGCGTGTGTGGTTACAAGAAAATATAGCTAACTTACGAGATACAACCATTGCTTCTCAAGGGAAGGTATGGAATTCAACGAATTATTTGTTGCATGAAATATGGAATAAACAAAATAATCATAATCAGTGGGCGCGAGCAGACTGGGAACTTCTTATTCCTGAATTTGGTCGAGATATCGCTGAGTCCTATCGTGATGGTTGTATAGGTTATTGGCGTAAATATTGCCCGAAGATTTTATCCGAAGAAAAGGGAAATCAAGAGGGGACACCTACTGCAGTCATTGTAGGATTGAGCGGACTTATGATGGAGGCCCAAAGTATTTCTGATTGGCCTAAAGGATTTTCAGAAGAAGAGGCCAAACTTGCTTGTCGGTATGCAGTAGAAGAATTGAATGGTTTTCCAATATGGCTGGAGAAATTGCATGCGGCATTTCCCCATATTGTAGAAGAACGAATTTTGATTGAGATAGAATGGGAGATTTCTAAATTTAAAGGTGATTCTCCTTGTCATTATGTTTTGGATGATGTTAATTGGCAGGCTGATTGGCTTAAACCAAAAATAGCGCAACGTATTCTTTCATATTTGGAGAAATGCGAACCACGTCATGATGAAACCATAAAAAAAGCCTTGGAAATTGTGCTTGCTGATGCGAATCTTGACAAAGATTTATTTATTTCAATTGCGAGAATTAAAATTGGGATTCAAATGTCAGAAGAGAGGAAGGCTATATGGCTCGCAGCATGGATGAGTATAGAAAGTGAACAAGCATTGGAGGAGCTAAAGAAATTCCTTGCTGAAATGCTTGATGCAAAGTCAGCAACTACGGCAGCGATGACATTTCTTACAGAGTTACTTGGCACTAGGCGTGAGCGTGTTAACCGGATTTATAGTGACTATAATAAACCGTCAATACTTTTTGCTCTTTATAAGTTGATGCGTGAGTATATTCGAAGTTCGGAAGACATCCGTCATAAGGGTTGTTATTCACCAGGCCTTCGGGATGACGCTCAAGATGCACGCGAGCGTCTTCTGCAACTTTTGCAAGAGATTCCTGGTAAACAAACATATCTGGCGTTACTTGAACTATCTAATACTCATCAAAATAGAGATATGAAAGACTGGTATGCTAGTCTCGCCTATAGACGTGCTGAAGTAGATGCTGAATTGAAAATATGGCAATCAAGAGATGTGAGTGTATTCGCTAGTGAAACAGAGAAAAATCCAGCAAGCCATCGCGAACTTTTTGACTTAACAGTTTTCCGTTTACTTGATTTGAAAGACGAGTTTGAGAATGGCGCAATGAGCAGCGCTTCAGCCTTTCAAAAGATTACAGGTGAGAGGGAACATCGTATTTATATTGGTGGATGGTTACGTGATAATAGTATCGGACGATATAGTGTTGCTCACGAAAATGAACTTGCCGATGCTACACGGCCTGATCTGTTTATATTTAGCAATGGCATTGACGGGATGGTCCCAATAGAATTGAAGATAGCGTGTAGTTGGACAGCTAAAGTTCTTGAAGAAAGGCTGAGAAATCAGTTATGTGGGCAATATCTTCGAGATGCTCACTCAACATGTGGGATTTTCTTGTTGGTGTATTGTGGCCGAAAAGAAACTTGGGAACATCCAACTACACAAGAAAGACTTAATTTTGACCAGTTGCTTAAATTTCTTGAAATTGTAGCTTGTGAAATTGTTCAAAAGGATAATAAAATCGAATTAATTAAAGTCATTGGGATTGATCTTAAGAAAAGAACAATGCGTTTAGCGGATAGCCTTCAAGATCGTATCCACTGGGCTAATTCTATTTAACGTGTAGAAATGGATCCCCGGCGCGCCGCCGGCCAAGAGACCTTTGCACTGCTCGACGCAGAATTTGATTCCCGCCTGTAACGTTTTTTCCGGATCGTTTTTGATGGGTTCGAAAATATCGTGGACCTTCTTCGGAATGGACGCCCCGCACAACGCGCAGAAACGCACGAGGCCGTTGTAGTCGGTGATGGGAAGCACGCCGGGAATAATGCGTTTGGTCACGCCCAGCTTTTTTAAGCGGTTCACATAATCAAAATAATCTTTGTTCTCAAAGAATAACTGCGTGATCACAAAATCCGCGCCTGCGTCGGTCTTTTTTTTCAGGAATTGCGCGTCCTTATCACGGTCAGGGCACAGGACGTGCCCTTCAGGGAAACCTGCCACGCCGATCCCGAAATAATCGCTGAAATCTTGGCGCATAAAATCGACGAGATCGCTCGAATAGTGAAAATTATCCGGGCCCGGTTTCCAATTGGGATTATCTTTGGGCGCATCTCCGCGCAAGGCCAGGACATTATAAATTCCCAGGCGTTTGATCTCCTCGAGGATCGCTTTGATCTCAGCCTTGGTGTGCATGACGCAGGTCAAATGCGCGATCCCGATCGTTTTGTGTTTTTTTTGGATGTGATCGACGATCTCCAGCGTCTTTTCCCGGCTTCCGCCGCCGGCGCCGTAGGTGCAGGAAATGAAATCAGGTTTTAGATTGCACAAAAGCTCGATCGTGTGCAATAATTTCGTGTGGCCTTCGGGCGTTCTTGGAGGGAAGAGCTCGAAAGAGAAGGTTTTCAGCTTTTCATTAAAAATGTCGGGGAGTTTTTTCATACGCGCAGATTATAGCAGAGAAAATAAAAAACTAATAGAAATAGCTGTCCAAATCATCGTCATTGCGAGCCCCGCAGGGCGAAGCAATCGCAAAGCTCGGTGGATGGGATTGCTTCGTCGCCTGAGGGCTCCTCGCAATGACGACTATGTCTATGAATATTGCTATCATTACTGGTTCTTGCGGTTTAATTGGCTCTGAATCCTCGCTTTATTTCGGCGCCAGGGGTTTTAAGATCGTCGGCATCGACAACGACATGCGCGCGTATTATTTCGGCAAGGATTCCTCGACGGGGAAAATGAAAAAGCTCTTGGCCGGGCGCATCAAAGGCTACGAGCACCACAATACGGACATCCGCAAGCTTCCCGCGCTTGAAAAGATCTTTAAAAAATATTCCAAAGACATCAAGCTTATCATTCACACCGCCGCTCAGCCGTCGCACGATTGGGCCGCGCGTGAACCCTTAACCGATTTCGGCGTGAACGCCACCGCCACACTCAATCTTTTGGAGTTGACTCGCCGTCATTGTCCGAAAGCGGTTTTCATTTTTACCAGCACCAATAAAGTTTATGGCGATACGCCTAATACACTTCCTTTAAAAGAACTGTCCACGCGCTGGGAGCTTGAGAGGCCGCATCCGTTTTTCGACGGGATCGATGAGGCAATGTCGATCGACGCGTCCACGCATTCGCTCTTTGGCGCGTCCAAAGCGGCGGCAGATCTTATGGTTCAGGAATACGGCCGTTGTTTCGGAATGAAGACCGTGGCTTTTCGCGGCGGATGCCTGACCGGCCCCAATCATGCCGGCGCCGAACTTCACGGTTTTTTGTCTTACCTGATGAAATGCGCCCTCGCCGGCAAAGAGTACAATATTTTTGGTTTTAAAGGCAAACAGGTGCGCGATAACATCCACAGTTTTGATCTGGTGACCGCGTTTGACGCGTTTTATAAAAATCCGCGGGCCGGGGAAGTTTATAATATCGGCGGCGGCCGGGCGAACAGCTGTTCGATCCTGGAAGCCGCGGCACTGTGCGAGGAGATCACCGGCAAAAAACTCAAGATCCGCCGCAGTTTCAACGCCCGCATCGGGGACCACCAGTGGTACATCTCCAGCCTCAAGAAATTCCAATCCCATTATCCTTCCTGGCGTCAAAAATACACTCTTCGAGAGACGCTCGAGGAGATGGCGGCATCCTTCCAGAAGTAAGCCCAAAATAGTGGATTGTTCATAATTTGAACACTAAAAAGTCAGTTTAATAGGGACAAAAATCATTGACATTTCATAGGGTTAGCTTAGAATGTTCATTAAGTGAACATTAAGCGTTAACCCTTTTCCCACGGTGTAATTTTAGGCCTCAGGCAGCAATTTATGACCCCGGAACCTCTGAACGAACGCGAGTTCGAACTTATCAATATCATCGGCAAAAGCCTGGGTTCCAACCAACGCGACCTGTCCCAGCATCTTAATCTTTCTTTGGGCCAGACCAATATGCTCATCCGCCGTTTGGTTTCCAAAGGATATATCCGCATCACTCAGCTTAATCAGAAGAAGATGAGCTATCTTCTGACCCCCAAAGGTATTTCTGAAAAGTTCAGAAAATCAATCAAATATACAGTCAATACGATCAATTCCATCGGTCTTATTAAAAGCCGTTTAGAGTCTTTGATCAAAGATCTCTATGCCAAAGGCGTCAGGGATTTTGATATTTTAGGCGAGTCGGATTTGGTGATCCTTGTGGAAATGGTTTTGGAAAATCTGCATTTGCCGGATGTTTCTGTACACAAGATGAACCATATCGATCAAAAACGTAACGGTGCGGTTCTCTTGATCGCGACTGAGCAGATTACTCCGTCGGAAAATAATAACGGTCAGATCAATTTGATTGAAGAGTTAGCGAAAGACAGGTTCTGATGTTATTTAAAAAATCAAAATTATTCCAGATTTTTAAAAAAGAATGTCTGGTTCTAATGCAATTAGTGTTGGTCAGCACTCTTGTTTCTATTTTAGAAGGCGTTGGGATAGCTGTTTTTCTACCTATTTTACAAACTCAAGGGACGGCAAATTCTTTGCAGATACCATTTCCATTTAACCAAGTTGTTGCCTTTTTTGCGCAGTTTTCTTTTGAACGACGGATATTGTGGGTTGCTTTGATATTGGTCTTAATAAATCTTATTAAATTTTTCTTAATGTATTGTGTCATTTTGTTGTCGTTAGTTATACGGACCCGTGTTATTGAGACGTATTCTGTTGTTTGCATGCAGCGGCTTATGGAATTGCGGATGGGATTCTATAACAAGAAGCATATGGCAGATTTTCAGAATATGATCAAAAACAAAATTGAATTTCATATGGGGCTTTTTGCAGAACTTATATGCAATGTTATTCCTGCTTTTGTGACGACGATTTTTCTTATGGCGGTGCTTTTTTTGTTTTCTTGGCAAATAACATTAGTATCGCTGGGCATTCTTTCCATAGCTTCTGTAGCCTTAAGCATCCTTTCTAAGAAAATAAGAAAGTTAGGTGAACAATATTTTGTCGAAGAAGCTAGGTTTAATAAGGTTATTTTCGATATTATTCATGGCATGAAGACTATAAGACTTTTTAATATGCAGGGAAAAATGTTAAAAGATTTTCAAGTTCATGTGGGCCAAATTGTTAGTGCTTATACGCGATCAAGCATTGCCAATAAATTGATCGGTCCTGTCTTTGAATTGACAGGTGTTTTGATGTTAGCTTTTATTATGATTTTAGGCGCATTATGGTCTGGTCATTTCAATAAAGATACTATGTTAATGACTATTTTTGCATTTATTGTTGTCTTAGCACGGTTGGTCCCCGCATTAAAGCAGTTGAATAATGCCCGAGGCGCGATATTGACACGTATACCTGTGCTGACAGATATTGAACGCTTTCTAGAAACAACTGTTTATGAACGCTTGCCAGAAGGAAAGGGCTCTTTTCATGGCCTAAAGGATAAAATAGAATTTAAAAATGTGACTTTTTCATATGGGCAAGAAAACCAAGCTGTTTTACAAAACGTTTCTTTTGAAATTAAGAAAGGCGAGAAAATTGGCGTTGTAGGTATATCAGGTTCCGGAAAATCAACGATTATTGAATTATTATTACGTTTTTATGATCCTCAGCAAGGGATGATTTCAATCGATGGCGTTGATTTAAAAGAATTCGACGTGCGGTTTTTACGTCAGAGTGTTGGAGTAGTCGCGCAGGACACGTTTCTTTTTGGCAACTCCGTCTTAGCTAATATCGCTTTCTCTAATGTCCAGATGACTGATGATCAAGTGATGGCCGCAGCTCGTTTAGCACATGCTGATGAATTTATTCAAAAAATGCCTTCTGGTTATCAAACCATTATTGGGGATAGAGGGGTCTTGATTTCCGGAGGTCAGCGTCAAAGAATTGCAATTGCGAGGGCTATCCTGAATAACCCCGATATCTTAATTTTCGATGAGGCAACCTCGGCTTTAGACGCCTCATCGGAAAGAATTGTTCAAGAAACTTTTGAAGAGATTAGCGCAGGTAAGACTGTTATTACCATTTCTCACCGGTTATCTACGATTATTAAATCAGATAGAATTATAGTGATCCATCAAGGAAGAATTTGGGATGTCGGTCATCATCAGGCCTTATTAGAGCGATGTGAGATATACCGAGAATTATTCGGGTTGCAGGTAATCTCGCATAAATGAGAAATATTTATGACAAATACTCAAGAGCGTCTGGCCGTATTGGTTTATGGGGACTCTATCAGCATGCCGCGAAGTTTTGATGGAATAGGATGTCATCAAATTTATCCGGAAATTATAAAAGAATTTAACGGTGCCATGATTTTCAACCGATCTCAAGGGGGGCTTGGGATTAAAGATATTTACTCTCAATTCCAGAGGGATTCAGCGTATTTTGATGGGCATAGAAATAAAATATTAATTATTCAGACGGGAATTGTTGACTGTGCCCCGCGACCAATACCATTTTGGCTTAAGCGCTGTATTTCAAAATTGCCTGGTATGATGCGAAAGCCAATCGTTGGCTTTTTGCACGCCAATCGTCCGCAGATTCAGAAGTTTGTTCGTTGGCGGTTAACCTCGCCAGCAATTTTTGAGAAGATTTTTGCACAGTGGCTTAATGATGGGCTCCAAACTTTTAAAAGAATTTACATCATTAACATTTTTCCCGCGACTAAAGAAATTTCTCTTCATTCGCCGGGGCTTGCTGAAAGTATCAAAGAATATAATAAAATCATTAAACAACAAGTTATTTATAAGAATCATCCGTCCGTTATTTTAATTAATGCGTATGAGGCATTGAATAAGAACGAAGAAGATGTTGGGAAATGGGTCAGTTCCAAGGATGGCCATCATTTAACCTTAGAGGGTCATCGGTGGATTGCTGAACAAATTATTCATTATGAAACGGCACATGGAAGGGATTAGCGAATGTATAATCAATCAGTACTTATAACAGGGGCTGCTGGGTTTATTGGTTCTCATTTGGTAGAAGCTTGTGTCCGAAAAGGGTTGAAGGTTCGCGCAACTGTCCATTATAATTCTATGAATACTTGGGGATGGTTGGAAAAATTGGCAGTACGAGATGAGATAGAAATTTTATCAGGGGATATAAGGGATTATGATTTTGTTTTTAAGGCGATCAAAGAATGCGACACGGTATTTCATTTAGCGGCTTTGATTGGTATTCCTTATTCGTATATTTCCCCGCTGGCGTACATTCGCACCAATATTGAGGGGACATATAACGTTTTGCAGGCGGCTAAAGAACAGGGCGTCGGTAACGTTCTGGTCACATCGACCAGTGAGACTTACGGCACTGCGCAATATGTTCCTATTGATGAGAAACATCCGCTTGTCGGGCAGTCTCCTTATTCGGCCAGCAAGATTGCGGCTGATCAGCTGGCCATTAGTTTTCATCGTTCTTTCAGACTGCCGGTTAAGATCGTCCGGCCGTTTAATACCTATGGTCCGCGTCAGTCTGCCCGGGCGATCATTCCGACGATCATTACGCAAATTTTATCAGGCCAGAAAGAGATCAAGCTTGGGAATATTGCGCCGACCCGTGATTTTACGTATGTCAAAGATACTGTTGAAGGATTTCTTTTTATTGCCGGCAATGACAGGTTAAATGGCGAGGTGGTTAATCTCGGTACCGGAAGTGAGATTTCGGTGGGTAATCTTGTGGAGCTTATTGCGACGCTGATCGGTGAAGAAGTCAAGGTTGTCGAAGACGGCCAACGGGTACGTTCGGCCTCGAGTGAAGTTGATCGCCTATGTTGCGACGCGTCAAAGATCAAGAAATTTACTGGCTGGACATCTCGTTATGATTTGAACACAGGGCTCAAAGAAACGATCGAGTGGATCGAAAGTAATCTTAGTTTTTATAAAGCGGAGCTTTACAATGTCTAAGAAAGTTTTAATCGTCGGTTGCGGCCAGTTGGGAAGTCGGCATCTCCAGGCGGTTGTGCAAATTGCTGATGTTTCAGAGATTTTTATCTATGATCCTCATCCAGAAGCTTTGAAGATGGGGCAAGTACGCGCCCTTGAAGTGCCGCAAGGCAATAAAAATATCAAGATCCATTGGTCTACTAAGTTGTTACCCGATTTTTCCGGCGGAGATCTGTGCATCAATGCTATGCAGGCCAAGGATCGTTGTTCTATGATCCAGCAAGTCTACGAACAATTGGGTTATAAAAATTTTCTTATTGAAAAGATCGTTGCGCAGTCGGTTGACGAGTATGAAGGCCTGTTGAATTTCAGCAGTTCCAACCGGTTGGCGGTTTGGGTGAATTGCAAAAGTCGCGCGTACTGCATTCATAAATATATCAAATTTAAATTAAATCCAAACGAGCCGATCATTTTTTCAGCCATTGCCGGTAATCATGGCCTGGCCAATAACGGCGTGCATGAGGCGGATTTGTTTGTTTTTCACGACGGGTGCCGTGAGATGATTTTGACGAGCCAGCGAATTGACCGGACACTGTATCCCTCGAAAAGAGGGGACGATCTCTATGATCTCACAGGCACATTGACGGCTGTTTCAGAAAAAGGAAGTGAATTTATTATCTCTTTTGATGAGGGGCATGCCGCTTCAGACACATTATTTGTACAAAGTGCTACTTGCCGGTTCATGATCGATCATTTCCAAAAGTTTGCTCTAGAAAGTTACGCTAAAGACGGCTGGCAATGGAAACCGGTTCCCATTGATGAGAGTTGGGCGGTGAGTTTTATGACCAAGCAATTTGCCGGGGATATTTTAAAGACAGGGGCTTGTGAGTTGCCAACATTACAAGAATGTTATCCAGCTCATAAATTTCTTTTAAATGCGCTTTTACCGCATTTTAATCAATTGTTGAAAGAAGATCTGGATTATTGTCCGGTGACCTAAGAGAGTTAAGAAATGAAAGATAAAGTACGCATAGGTTTGATTGGGGCTGGTTTAGTGGCACAGCACCATATGGCGGTTATACAGGCCATGGAAGGCGTAGAAGCGGTGGGTGTGACTTCCCGGACGCTATCTAAAGCGCGGGAGTTCGCAAGTAAATTTGCTATTCCCAATGCTTATGCATCGATGGATGATCTTATGAGTCAAGCTAAGCCTGATGCCCTAATGATTTTGGTGAATGAGGATCAAATGTTTCCTGTTGCTTCCCAAGCGATTTCTTATGGGGTCCCGCTTTTTATTGAAAAGCCGGCAGGGCTTACGCCAGAAGAAAATCGGAAGCTGGCTGAATTGGCTAAAGCTAAAGGAATTGGGACGATGGTTGGTTTTAACCGTAGATATTATTCGATTTTTCATAAGGGTATGGATATGATCCGCCAGCATGGTCCCTTGCTGGGAGTTTCCATCGAAGGCCATGAACGCATGTGGCGCGTGAGGGAAGGAAAAAAATTTTCAGAATCAGTGCTTCAAGAATGGATTTATGCCAACAGCACTCACACCATTGATCTTTTACGGTTTTTCGGCGGAGAAATAAAAAGTATTTCCTCAATCGCGCATAGTTATATTGAAAAAAAAGGCGACCAGTTGGCCGCGGTGATGGAGCTGGAATCTGGTGCCATCGGCCAATACAGCGCGCACTGGTATTCGCCCGGTGGATGGCGGGTGGTGTTATACGGTGATGGCGTGACGGTTGAATTCAAACCGCTTGAATCAGGCGTATGGACGGATAAAAAATTCCAAACACATCTTATTGAACCCGAGTCGTATGATCAAACATTTAAAGTCGGGTTTTATCAGCAGATGATTGCTTTTGCAAAGTTTGTGCGTGAAGGAAAGCTTTCCTGGCCGATGCAGGATTTAAACGGCGCTTATCAGACGATGATCCTGGCTGAGAAAATTTCTTTAGAGAATAAGAATTCAAAAGTAAATGCGTAAAGGATTTGAAAAGGAAAAAAGTTTATGGCAGATATTCTTTGGGAAAAATTAAAAATGTCCGTTTCCAGGCGGTCGGGTTTAAGGACTTCGGTACGCATGGCTACGGAAGAGGATATCAAGGGGGCGGCCCTGTATTTGGCCAGCGATCTGTCTTTGTATGTGACGGGCCATAACTTGGTCGTCGACGGGGGATGGAGCGCATGGTAGGGCCGTCCTGTTATCTATGTGGCGATGGGCCATACATCACCGTCCTTGACCAGAAAGCGATCAATGTCTGGACTAATGCCGGGGATGGCGTCAGCAGGGCTGTGCGGATGCCCTGTGTTTTGCGGCAATGCCGTTGTTGCGGGCATATTTATCAGCCGTTGAATGATGTCTTGCGCGACGCCTTGCGGGAGATCTATTCGTCAACCCAGGCCAAACTGTCCACCTCAATGGGTAAAGGCAATTGGGGGGTGGAGCGCGGCCAGGATTTCTTGAAGATTTTTTTAGGCATGGTCAATATAAAGGACCACGATTCAGTGCTGGAGATCGGTTGTGACGACGGGTATTTGTTGAAAGCCATTAAAGACCGTGGGGGCCGCAATTTGGCTGGGATCGAACCTTCCCTGGCTGCGACACTTGAAGTGGAAGGGATCACCTTGATGAAAGGTTTTGCGCAAGAGGATCTTGTACTTTCCCGTCAATACAGCCTGATCTTTGCCTCCAGCGTTTTTGAACATATCGAAGATATGAACGGGATCATGCGTTTTTGTGTCAAGAATTTAAAGCCAGGTGGAGAATTATATTTCTCCGTGCCCAATGCGGGCAAGTATATCGACGAGGGAGACCCGGCCTTGTTCACGCATCAACATGTACAGTATTTTACCGAGCACTCCGTCCGCTGGTTATTGGGCCGTTATGGATTTAAAGTCAAAGCCGTGGTCAAAGATAAGGACAGCTTGGAGGTCTTGGGCCAATTGACGGGGAGTGCGGCATCATCGTCGCCTGAGGTATTATTGCGCACCGATTATGAACAAAAGCTTGCCTTGGTATTGGCCAAGGTGCGTCAGATTTTAGAAAAGCCGTCGGTGATTGTTCACGCGGCCAATAATGCCTTGAACAATATTCTAGGCTGGATCGATAAGGATTTTGATTTTACCTTGGTGGATAATGATGCCACGAAACATGGGAAGCGGTATTTTGGCAAGGTCGTGCGTTCGTTGGACAGCCTGGCCCTGGATAGGTATGCAACCGTCTTGATCGTCCCTAATGCGTTCCGTGCGGCGATCAGGGCAAGCTATCAGCAAAGGCATTTTAGCGGGGCTATCGAGGATCTGTCAGTTTAAGGGAGAGCTATGGCCGCAAGTTTGTCATTTGTTAAGTTCCATGCCCTGGACAAAATGTATTTGAACCGGGATTATCAGATCCATACCCGGTGGACGGACGGGCAGCATACACCAGCTGAGATCATCGAGGCGGCCCAAAAGGCGGGTTTGTCCAGCATTGCTTTTACAGAGCATATCCGCCGGGAAAGCACCTATTTTTCGGACTTCTTCATCGAGTTGGATGCTTTGCGCCGTCAAAGCCCAATGCAGATCTTTATCGGTGTTGAAACAAAGGTCATTGATGAGCAAGGGCATCTGGATATCTCCAACCGTGATTTTGACCTGGCAGAGATCGTTCTGGGGAGCGTGCATCGCATCCCTCATGAAGGCCGATTAGTGCATCCGCGGGAGTTGGGTAAGGAAAAGACCTTGGAAAAAGAATTCCGTTACAGCCTGGCGATGATCGAAGATGGCGCCATCGATGTCTTGGCGCATCCCTTGGGGATGTCACTAAGGATCCATGATGATTTCTCGCGTGAAGACCTGGAAGCCTTGATCAAACGCATGGCCGCAACAACGATCGCCTTTGAGATCAATGCTAAATACACCAACACGGTCTTTTTTAAAACCGTCATCGAGCTGTGCCAAAAGTATGACCCATATATATCCATCGGCTCAGATGTGCACCAAATAAATGAATTGGGTAATAGCAAACGCATGCTTGAGGCGGTCTTATGACCCGTGTGCTTGTGACAGGGGTAGGTTCATTGATCGGCCAGGGGATCCTGCGGTGCCTGAGGTCCTCGTCGGTTAAATGCACGGTGTTTGGTACGGATTATTTTCCACAGGCCATTGGTTTATACTGGGTCGACAAGGGGTTTATCTTGCCGGATTTTTTAAAGCCCGATGTGCCCAAGGAACAATGGCTGCAAGCGGTCTTGGACATCATTCGTCAATGTGAGATCGATATCGTCCTGGTGGGTTTAGATTTTGAGGTGGAAGCTTTTGCCCAGCACCGTTCATTGATCGAGCGTGAGACCAAGGCCAGGGTGGTCGTTGCTGATCCAAAGTCCGTCGAGATATGCAAGGATAAATATAAAACGGCCAATTTTTTAAAGACACATGGCCTGCCGTACCCGGATTCTTGTTTGCTGGAAGATGTGGATGATTTTTTGTTAAAGCATCAATTCCCATTGATCGTCAAACCGCGTTTTGGTTTTCGTTCCCGGGATTTGCATATTGTCAACGACCGCGCTCAATTGCAGGGGGCCCTGAGGCGTTGTCCGATGCCGGTCATCCAGCGGTTGGTTGGGACAGTAGACCAGGAATATACCTGCGGGAGTTTATGTGTGGATGGAAAAATCCTAAGCGTTATTGCCTTGCGCCGGTATTTGAAAGATGGCAATACCATACGCGCGGTATTTGATGATGAGTGCCGTATGGCGCATGATTTTATCCAGCAGGTGGCTGCTCAGTTAGGCGCCGAGGGTCCTTTGAATTTCCAATTGCGCTTGACACCTGAAGGGCCGATCATCTTCGAGATCAACCCACGGTTCTCTGGAACAACGTATATGCGTTCTTTGTTCGGCGTTAATGAGGTGGAGCTTTTGTTGAATGCGCTAGTGCTTAAAAGGCCATCGGCTTCTCTTCAGTACCGTCCGGGGGTGGTGTTACGGTATTTTGACGATCAATTTGTGCCATTGGCCCAATACCAGCAATGGGAGAGGCCATGAATATTTTGATAACCGGGGCAACAGGTTTTATTGGCCAAGCCCTGACAGCGCATTTAAAGCAAAAGCATGTTGTCATGCCCATGTCCTCACGGTCCAGGAAGCCTCATCAAGGACTGGTGTGTGACTTGGGTTCTTTGCGCAGCACCCAGGCGACTGCCGCCGCGCTTAAAGGCAAGAAGGTTGATGCCATTATTCATTTGGCATCTGTGGTGTGCACACCGCAAAACCGTACCCAGGTAAAACTTCTAGATAACAATAACGCGATCTCAAGCAATTTCGTTGCCCTCGCACAGGCGTTAGACCCAAGGCTATTGCTCCATGCGTCGAGCATGGCTGTGTACCCTAACCAGGATGGGGTCTATAAAGAAAATGGCATCATCGATCCCTCGGGGAACGGGGATGGGCTTTATGGGCTGGCCAAGTTCAATGCCGAGATGTTTTTGAATTTCTTTTTATCGCCGCAGATGAAGCTGATGCATTTAAGGCTGACCCAGGTGTATGGCCCCGGTATGCGCCAGGATCGCATCTTCACGTCCATGGTCAAGGAATTAAGGCAGAAGAATACCATAACGGTGTTCGGCAATGGTGAACGCGTCACGAATTTTATACATATCAGGGATGTGATAGCCACCATCGATGGTATGCTTAATGGTCCGCGTTCGGGAATTTATAATGTGGGAGCTTTTAAGCATATGACCTTAGAGCAGTGGGCCAAGAAAATAATACGTCAATACGGCAATGCCCGTTCCAGAGTCATCAAATTTGATAAGGGCTCCAGGGTCAAACAACGTATTGATACTCGGTTACTTAATAAGATCTTCGGGCTCAAGAACCAAACAGTGGATCTATCGGGGATCGACGCATGAAGCTAAGTAAATCTTCTATTTTCAAACGCATTAAAGACGGCAAGAATACATTTATTATTGCTGAGGCCGGGGTCAATCACAACGGCAGTTTAGCCATGGCCTATAAACTTATCAACGCGGCTGTGGCTTGCGGTTGTGATGCGGTGAAATTTCAGACATTCAAGACGCATGAGGTGATTTCCCGTAAGGCTCCGAAGGCCAGGTATCAGCAACAAACGACCTCTTTACGGGAATCCCAGTTTGATATGGTCAAAAAATTGGAATTGGATGAAAAGGCCCATCGTTTGTTAAAAGTCCACTGTGATAAAAAGGGCATTTTGTTTCTATCAACGCCTTTTGACCGCTCTAGCGTTGATCTGCTGGATGGGTTGGGGGTCCCTTTATTTAAGATCCCCTCTGGGGAGATTACGAACATCCCTTTCCTGCAGTATGTAGCGCGCAAGAAGAAGCCGTTGATCCTATCAACAGGCATGTCCACCCTAAAGGAGGTCAAGCAGGCTGTGGATGTCATTGTTACGGTTGGGAACCGTCAATTGGTGCTTCTGCACTGTGTCACGGCGTATCCAGCTCCCTTAGCCCAAGCTAATTTAAAGGCAATAGCAACATTGCATAAGGCATTTGATCTGCCCGTCGGGTATTCGGACCATACATTAGGGATAGATGCTTCACTCGCTGCGGTTGTGTTAGGAGCTAAGGTGATTGAGAAACATATTACCATCGATAAAGGCCTGCCTGGCCCAGATCATCAGGCGTCGCTGGAGCCAGCGGAATTAAAAGAGATGGTCAAACGTATCCGCAGCATGGAAGAGGCATTAGGTAACGGTATTAAGAAGCCGGTGGCTTGTGAGCTTGAGAATATCATGATCGCCCGCAAAAGCCTCGTTGCGTCCCGTGCGATACCTGCGGGGCATCGGATCATGCCTGAGGATGTGGCCATTAAACGTCCGGGTTCAGGGATACTCCCTGCCGAGTTGCCATACGTCATTGGTCGTAAAACACGTCGAGCTATTGGTGAGGACGATGTCTTGGTGTGGAAAGATTTTCTATGAGTAAACGAAAAATTTGTGTGATAACAGGATCAAGGGCTGAGTATGGCCATCTATTTTGGCTGATGAGATCCATTGCCGCCGACAAAACGCTGCGGTTGCAGGTAGCGGTAACCGGCATGCATTTATCCTCTCGGTTTGGTTTGACATACAAAGTGATTAAGCAGGATGGATTTACCATTGATGCTAAAGTGCCGATCCTGCATTATGGCAATTCACCCGTTGGTATAGCCAAGGCCATCGGTCGCGGGTGTGCATCTTTTTCTGATCACTTGCAGCGTTTAAGGCCGGATTTGTTGGTTATTTGTGGCGACCGTTATGAGATGTTGGCAGCGGCCATTGCCGCGCATGTATTAGGCATTCCCATAGCTCATTTGCACGGGGGGGAGAACTCCGAGGGTGCCGTCGATGAGGCCTTCCGGCATGCCATCACCAAAATGTCCTATATACATTTTGCCGCGACGGAAAGCTATCGCAAACGGATCATTCAACTGGGTGAGAACCCAAAGTATGTGTATAATTTCGGGGCCCCCGGGTTGGACCATTTATGCCATCAGTCATTTTTGACTCGCGAGGCATTGGCAGACGCGTTGGGTTTTGATCTCTCCAGACCGACGGCCATTGTGACGTTCCACCCTGTGACTTTGGAAAGAACAGCGCCCGTACAACAGGTCAGGGAAATGTTGAAAGCCATCGACCATGCGGGCATTAAAGCTGTGTTTACAAAATCAAACGCGGATGCCGGAGGGGAGGCGATCAATCGTTTGATAAAGGATTTTTGCCGTAAGGACCCTCAACGGTATTATTTCACAGATAATTTGGGCAGCCGCCTGTATTTAAGCTGCCTTAAGCGTTTGGATGTGATGGTCGGGAATTCTTCCAGCGGGGTTGTTGAATCAGCATCGTTCAAGCTGCCGGTGGTCAATATCGGCGACAGGCAGAAAGGCAGGCTGCGGCCCGCCAATATCATTGATGTGCCTTGCCGTTATTCGGATATTTGCCGAGGCATCAGGAAGGCGTTGACGCCGCAATTTCGGCGTTCTATAGATCGTCTGCATAATCCGTATGCCCGGTTAAAGGCAGGGACGATCAGCCCACGTATCAAGGATGTGCTTAGAAAGATCGATTTGCGCCCTGAAGTCTTAAAGAAATCATTCTATAATATGTCATTTTAAGGCCAACTTGGGAGCCGCATGATGAATCATCCGTTAGATTTATTTTTGATCAGTACATAAGCCATCATCAAACAGGCGATGCGCCATGATGGGCGTGTCAGCCAAAGGATCAAAGAAAAATTAAAAACGATGGATCTTAATGAAGAGCTGCTTAAAAAGCCTTTTTATGATCTAAAACTTAGGTAGAACTGCTATGAGCCCAAACGTTAAATCTTATTTGATCGATGAAAATTTTACCATTAAGCAGACCATGCGGCGCATGAGTGAGATCGGAGAAAAAGAGCTCTTCATTGTCGACGCGCAATTGCAATTAAAAGGGGCTGTGAGTGACGGAGATATCCGCAAATGGATCCTCAAAGGAGGGCTTCTTGACGATCCTGTTTCCGGGGCGTTTAACCGCAGTCCACAATCTGTTAAGAAGGGTTATCGCATCAAGAACGTCAAGCAGATCATGTTGGATAAAAAGATCGAGAGCGTTCCCGTCCTTGATGATAACGGCGTTGTGCAAGAGGTTCTCATTTGGGACGCTGTTTTTGCCGGGAAGGTGGACAAGTATAAACCTAAGTTAAATATTCCGGTGATCATTATGTCGGGCGGCAGGGGCACGCGTTTGGACCCGTTCACGCGTATTTTACCTAAGGCTTTGATCCCGATCGACGGAAAGCCGATCATTGAAGTCATCATGGATAAGTTTAATGCATATGACATTAAAGATTTCTTTATTACAGTTAATCATAAAGCGCGGATGATCAAGTCGTATTTTGAGGAGATGAACCAGAAATACCGTATTACGTATATTGAGGAAGATAAGCCTTTGGGGACAGCGGGCAGCCTTAAATTTCTTGAGAAAAAACTCAAGGACCCGTTTTTGGTAACCAATTGTGATGTTATTATTGACAGCGATTATGGGGATATCATTAATTTTCATACGGAACACAAATATGATCTGACCGTTGTGGTGTCCTGCCGCCATTATGTGATCCCTTATGGGGTATGTGAAATTGAAGGCGGCGGTTTGTTGAAATCGATCAAAGAGAAGCCGGAGTATGACCTTTTGGTGAATACGGGCATGTATGTTATGAACAACCGCATTCTAAGCCTTGTGCCCAAAAATAAATTTTTCAACATGACCGATCTGATCAGCGTCGCTAAGGAAAAGAATTTTAAGATTGGTGTTTTCCCTATTAATGAGAAATCGTGGATGGACATCGGCCAGTGGGAAGAATATTACAAAGCGATCAAAGATGTGAGCGCTAATTTTCAGGATCAATGATGGATTCCAAAATTCGAATTATTCCACGTCTTGATATTAAAAATAATACGATCGTCAAAGGCATCCACCTGGAGGGACTTCGTGTGGTGGGCGTTCCGGCAGAGGCGTCTTTAAAATATTATCTTCAGGGGGCTGACGAGATCCTTTATATGGACGCGGTGGCCAGCCTTTATGAGCGCAATAGCCTTAAAGACATCATCCGCAAGGTGACTGAAAATGTTTTTGTCCCATTGACCGTAGGCGGGGGCATACGGACTATTGAAGATATAAGAGAGATCCTTCATTCAGGTGCCGATAAAGTTGCTATCAATACTGCTGCCATCAAGCGTCCGGAATTTATTCGGGAGGCTTCGAAAGCGTTTGGTTCGCAATGCATTGTGGGTTCTATCGAAGCCAAGAAGCTGCGAGATGGTTATTGGGAAGCATATATTGATACTGGCCGGGAGGCCACTGGCGTCGACGCCGTTGAGTGGACCAAGCGTCTGGTCGATCTAGGCGCGGGGGAATTGCTCATTACCTCCATTGACCATGAAGGCATGCGTAACGGGTTTGAGACGGAGCTCATTGAACGCATCAACAATGTTGTCCCAATTCCGGTGATCGCCTGCGGCGGATGCGGGAATCCAAAGCATGTTGTGGATTTAATAGCAAAAACAAAGGTCAGCGCGGTAGCGTGTGCATCCATTTTTCATTATGATTTGTTTGATATCGGGGCGGTTAAAGAACATCTTAAGTCCAACAATATCGCAGTGAGCGTGAGGGCCAAGGAAAGTCATGAAGTCGGTTGTCATTGATTATGGATTGTGTAATTTATTAAGCGTTTATAACGCGCTAAAGTTTTTGGGTGTGGATTCTGTGGTGACATCAGATTCCACGTTTATAAAGGGTGCGGACATTGCTATTTTACCGGGCGTCGGCGCTTTTGAGGACGGGATGGGCGGGCTTAAGGCAAAGGGATTGATCCAGCCGATATATGATTTTATAAAGACGGGAAAGCCGTTTTTGGGGATCTGTCTGGGCATGCAGATGTTGATGGATAAAAGTTATGAGTTTGGCGAGCATGGGGGCTTAGGGATCATTGAAGGAGAGGTTCTCCGTTTTCAAAAAGAAAGTCTGGATGGTAAACAAAGGCTTAAAATTCCCCATATCGGTTGGAATGTTTTAGTCCGCGCTGATCTGTCTTGGGAAAAAACACCGTTAGCGGGCATCAAAGAAGGGGATGAGATGTATTTTGTGCATTCGTACTGTGTTGTGCCCAAGGATCGTCGGTGTGTGCTAGCTCAAACTGCATACGGTGGACATCACTTTTGTTCCGTTGTTCAAAAGGAAAATGTTTTCGGATGTCAATTCCATCCGGAAAAAAGTTCAAAGAGCGGTTTAAAGATATTAAAAGAATTTATGGAGTTGGCTAAATGAGCACGCAGACCAAAAATCAAGATTTAGAGGCCTGGTTTGGATTACCCAAGGAAGTGAAGTTCTGTAAAATTTGTAATATCACAAATCAGCGCCCTAATTCTGTGAATGAGTATGAGCATGCCCGTGATTCAAAAAAGAAGACGATCTATCTGAATGAAGAAGGCATTTGTGCAGCCTGCGTTAATAAAGAAAAACAGCATAAAGATATCGATTGGAAGAAAAGAGAAGAGGAGCTTCGGAAAATTTGTGATCAATACAGAAAAAATGACGGGACGTATGACTGTATTGTGCCCGGCAGCGGAGGCAAAGACAGTATTTATGCCGCCTGGCTTATTAAATATAAATACAAAATGCATCCTTTGACCGTGACCTGGTCCCCGCACTTGTATACGGATGTGGGCTGGAAAAATTTTCAAGGCTGGATCCATAAAGGCGGTTTTGATAATTATCTTTTTACGCCCAACGGAAAAACCCACAGACTTTTAACGCGATTGGCTGTTTTGAATTTGCTGCATCCATTCCAGCCCTTTATTTTGGGCCAGAAAACATTTGTCGCCAAAATGTGTGCGATGTTTAATATTCCTATCGCTTTTTACGGCGAAATGCCGGGTGAATACGGGACGACCGACGGGGTAAACAAAGCGGATGAAAAACAGTTTTCCAACAAGGCTGGGTCAGGGTTCAGTACGGACATGTACGGCGGGAAAAGCGTTTATGATTTATGCCTGGGTGGGGCGCTGGTCAAAGAAATCATCGAAAAATATAACGTGGAGCTCAGCGATCTTAAGCCGTATTTGCCGTTGGACCCTAAAATCGCTCAACAGCAGGATATTAAAATATTTTTTACGGGTTATTTTGAAAAATGGGATCCGCAGGAATGTTATTATTTTTCCGTTGAAAAGACCGGCTTTGAGGCCAATCCCGTGCGCACGGAGGGCACCTACTCTAAATACAATAGCTTAGACGATAAGATCGACGGGTTTTTTTATTACACTTCTCATATTAAATTTGGTATGGGGCGTGCTATGCAGGACGCAGCCCAAGAGGTGCGCAATAAAAAGATCACAACGGAAGAAGGTAAGGCCCTCATTAAGAAATTCGACGGAGAATTTCCTATGCGTTATTACAAAGAATTTTTAGAGTATGTCGGCATGGCGGATCAGGAATTTAAAGATTTATGCGATAGTTTCCGATCCCCGAATCTTTGGGCAAGGGTCAATGGCGGATGGAGATTGCGTCATACGGTCAACAAAGACGGCGTTGATGACTAAAGGTTTGAAAAGAATGAAAATTGTATTTTTTGGTTTAGGTTCGATTGGTCAGCGGCATGTGCAGATATTGCGCAAGCATTTTAAGCATGAGCTCTATGCGTTTCGCTCCGGCAATACGGCTAAAGGAAATGTTTTGGGGATCAAAGAGATCACAACGTGGGCAGATGTCGACCGGTTAAAGCCGCAGGCGGCATTCATCACGAATCCGACGTCGGAGCATATGCCGACGGCATTAAAATGCGCGCGGCGAGGCATGAAGCTGTTCATTGAAAAACCTTTGTCCGGTTCGCTTAAGGGCGTCAATGAGCTGACGGATCTGTGCCGTAAGAAAAATCTGACCGTTTATGTGGCGTATTGTTTAAGGTTTCATCCCGTTATTCAAAAGATGAAAGAATTGCTTAAGGGAAAAAAGATCGCGCATGCCAGGGTGGTCTGCTCGTCGATGCTGCATCAATGGCGGCCGGCGCGCAATCTTAAAAAAAGTTATTCTGCTCGCCGCGCGATGGGAGGCGGCGCGATCCTGGATCTTTCCCACGAATTTGATTATATCCGTTTTTTATTGGGAGAGATACAGAGCATCAAGGGAGTGAAAGGGCGCATGGGCCACGTGACGGTTGATTGCGAGGATTTTGCGGATGCTCTTGTTACCCTGGATAACGGCGCTCAGGTCAATTGTCATTTGAATTTTGCCAGCTGGGATACCGCGCGGACCATTCAAATTGATTTTAAAGACGGATTTGTCAAAGGGGATTTGATTAAGAATACTGTTGTGTATCAAACAGGCAGGAGCTCCCGAAGTTTTAAATTTCCGATGGACCGTAATGCTTATTTAAAAAGACAGACGGAATATTTCTTCAAAAATTTAGATAATCCGGGCTTGATGAATAACCTCCCGGAAGCGAAAGCGCTTTTGAGAAAAATTTTGGAGTTTAGAAATGGCCGCTGAACAAATTCTTTTAACTGTGTGCGCGCGCGGAGGGTCTAAGGGCGTCAAGAATAAAAATATACGCCCTCTCTGCGGGCTGCCTTTGATCGCCCATACACTAAAACAGGCTAAGCAATGGGGCCGTGCGGCCAAGATCATTTGCTCGACGGACTCCAAAGAGATTGCTGCAATTGTCCAACAGTATGGGGCCGAGGTTCCTTTTATGCGTCCGGATGATCTGGCAACAGACACAACGGGAAAATTGGCTGTCTTGCAGCACGCTTTGAGAACGACGGAGGAAAAAGAAGGGAAACAATATTCAATTTTAGTAGATCTGGATGTTACCGCGCCTATCCGTCAAGTGAGCGATATTGAAGGAGCGTATCAATTATTTCTAAAACATAAAGCGGATTCGGTGGTGAGCGCCACCAAATCCCGACGGAATCCTTATTTTAATATGCTTGAACTTCAAGAAGACGGATTTGTAAAGCTCGTGAAGATCCCAGAAAAGCCATTTCTTCGACGGCAGGATACCCCGACCGTTTATGATATGAACGCCTCCATTTATGTCTATGGGCGGGAATTTATTTTGAATTCTCAGACCAAAACAGCCCTGTCCGGTAAAACATTAGTTTGGGAAATGGGGGAATGGTCTGCCTTTGATATTGATTCAGAGGTTGATTTCCAATTAATCGAGTTTCTGGCAAGCAAAGGGGTCGTTAAGCTATGACAGATTATCTTAAGAAATTCAATTTAAAAGGAAAAAAGGCCGTTGTCACCGGCGGCGCCGGATTGATCGGACGGGAGGTCGTGACGGCCTTGGCCCAGGCTGGGGCCAGCGTGATCATTGCCGATACCAATGCATCCGCTGGAAAGAAGCTGGCTCAAGCGCTGTCCCGCGCAAAAGGCAAAGTGAGTTTTGTTCAATTCAATGCTGCTCAGATCAATGATCTGAAGATCAACGTTTCTGCTTTGGTAAAGATTTTAAAAGGCATTGATATCTGGGTCAATTGCGCATATCCAAGGACTAAGGATTGGGGGGTACGGCCGGAAGACGTGTCTGTTCAATCATGGCAACAGAATGTCGAGGGTCAATTGAATGCCACAGCCTTGTGCTGCACCTATGTTGCTGATTATATGAAAAGAAAAGGCGGCAGCATCATAAATTTGGGGTCTATTTATGGGGTTGTCGGCGGGCAATTTGATATTTATAAAGGTACGGCGGCCAAGCCGGTGCCGATCATTTATGCGGTTGTTAAAGGCGGGATCATCAACCTGAGCCGGTACCTCGCTTCTTATTACGGGCGGTATAATATTCGAGTGAATACGGTTTGCCCCGGTGGGGTTTATGACCGTCATGACCCTCGATTTGTCAGGCAATATTCTAAGCAAACACCGTTGGGCCGCATGGCGCGTCCGCAAGAAGTGGCATCGACCATTTTATTTTTAGCTTCGGATGCGGCTTCTTATATGAGCGGAACGACGATGATGGTGGATGGTGGATGGACGGCGGTATAAAATTATGCGATTAAAGAAGATATTTAATAAAGATTCAGTGATTCTTATCGGGCTTTACCTTATCGGCGTGCTCCACTGGTATCTTTTTATGAATTGGGGAAAGGGGACTTTTTTTGCTTTTGACTGGATCTGCATCCATCAATGGCTGGATGTCATCAAACAGGCGTTTGCTCAAAAAGTAATTCCCTATCACGCCAGTTATTATGTGGAGGAGTTTTATAGTAAGAATTTTATCTGGGGCGACCGTTATTTTGCAACGCCCTATGTCATCATGTCACCCCAGGTTTTCTTACTTGTCTTTTTAAGTGTTAAACAATTTTTAACTTTACAGTTGATCTTGATTTATTCCATTGGTTTCTGGGCTGCCTGCCAGTGGTGTAAGAAATTGAACTTGTCTAAGGCCGCTTCTGTATTCTTGATTGTTCTGTTGTGTTTTAACGGGTCTCTTCCCGGAAGAATGGGCGTTGGTCATCTGCAGTTGACTGCCTACATGTTGATTCCGTTGTATTTGTTGATCCTGTATCGTTTTGTTGAACTTCAAAAATCGTCTTTTTCAGAGAATTTCTTACACTCGTTAACTTTTGCCTTTTTTATTTTCTTTGTGATTTTACAGGGGTCTTTGCATACGGCCCACCAGATGATCCAGGTGGCGCTGGTTTTCTTTCTTTTTTATTATCGGCAGTTTTTTTATTTTATTTTGTCTTTGGTTGGGATGGCGCTCTTGAGTTTCTATTATATTATTCCAAACGCTTTATTTAGTTCATACACGTCATCTGAGCATGCCCAGTCTTATTTTAGAACAGTATTTTGTGGGTTCGGGGTTACCGCTGGGCGATCCGGGATCCCTATTGTTGCAGATCACGGATTGGGGAAAATTATTAATTTGGTCTATCACATCTGGGAAGGGTTAACGATATCGTTTAATGCTTCTTTTGACGCTACGTGGGAATATTCTTTATATGTCAGTCTGTTGGGAGTGTTGTTCATTGTGTCTGGGGCATATGTTGTTTTAAAGAAGCAGAATTCTTTGGGTCAATTTCTTAGAAATCAGTGGCGGATCTTGGCTGTGATGGGTATTTTTATTTTGCTTTCTCTATCTTGCACGGAAAGGCTGGTTTTTTCTCTCATCCAAAAGATTCATCCTATTCCTGCCGTAGACCGTTTGCCTTGCCGTCTGATGCTGTATCCTTTTTACACGGTGATTATTTTTGCGGCGTTAGGCTTCGATGGTATTTTTAAACTTTTTTCGAAAAATATAGCTTCTTTTACAAAATGGATGAGTTTAGGCGTTCTCTTTTTGCTTCTAATGGCCAATTCTTATGGTTGGAGTTTTGCCCAAACTACTGCCCGTTATGTGCCGCCAGTAAACGACCCTGCGGGATGGCCATTTCATTTTATGACGGTTATTTACAATCGTCCCGAGGATGCCCGGTATATTAGCGTGGTTAATATGTCTTATCTAGTGACATTGATCGCCGTGGTCGCTTTAGGCGTTTTGTATTTTTGGTTAAGAAGAAAAAACAGGAAAATATAATGAATGAAAGTGTTATAAAAAATAATTTAATGGTTGTCGAAAATGATCAGTTTTTAAGGCAGCGTGCAGAAAATTCTAAGATCTCCGTTGCTGTGATCGTCCCTGCGGCTGTGGCACATAACCTTGACCCACACACGGGGATTCCTTTTATGCCGCATATGGCCGCACACATGGCCGGGGCGCTCGATTATTTCGGTTATGACGTTCAAGTGATCGATTGCTTTGGGTTAGACCCGCATCACCGTCAGATCGTCGGTGAATTTATGATCATGGGGGTGGAGGAAAATTGGGTTGTTGAACATTTGAAAAAGAATGTGAGTATTGTTTATCTTTATTGCCGCACGGTCGAAGATTTGATTTCCACTGAACGATTGGCTTTAGCCATTAAGAAAATCCGGCCGGAAGTGAAGGTGTGCCTTTTTGAAAATATTCAGACTGTTAACTCGTTTTCATTAAAGCATATTGTCGGCGAGCTTTTTCAGAAACTTGGCTGTGATTGTGCGATATTCAGCGAACCTGAGCGCCGCGCCGATGCTGTGACCCAGGCTTTATTAAAAGGAGAATCTTTAGAGACCATTTTATCCATCGCCTTTCTAAAAGACGGGCAAGTTTTAATGACTCCTGACGGGCCATTTGACCGTCAGCTGGATGAACTGCCTTTTCCATTATGGGAAAAATTTCCCTTGGAAGGGTATTGGAATGCCGGATTCGCTCATGCTCCCATTGGCCGCTATCGATTTTTACCAATTCTCACTTCTCGTGGGTGCCCTTACCGGTGCACATTTTGTATTTCTCCAGAAGTGAATCCTAAATGGCGCGGGCGTTCAGGAAAAAATGTAGCTGATGAGATGGAATATTTCTATCGCAAAATGAATATCACAGATTTTCATGTTTCGGATCTTGATCCAACCATTGATGACCGCCGCACCCGGGATATCTGTCATGAATTGATTAAGCGGGATTTGCCGATTACCTGGAAATTAGCGCAAGGCACCAAAATTGAAACGATCAAGAATGAAGAAACATTGGAACTCATGGCGAAAGCCAAATGCGCGTTTATTTCTTTTTCTCCAGAAACGGGCTCTCCTAAATTGCTTAAGATTATGAACAAGCCTTTTGACCACGAGCATGCCCTGCGGATGGTCAGAAAAATGGATCAATTGGGGATTCGCACGCAGGCGTGTTTTATCGCCGGCGTGCCAGGTGAGGATGAGGAGGACCGCAAATTAAGCTGTGCCTATGTTCAAAGGCTTGTTAAAGCTGGAGTGGATGAGATTGCAGTGACTATTTTTACGCCGCTTCCCGGGGCCGCGCTTTCTAAATCGTTGGAAGGCTATACTCATTATTCGCAATTGACCCATTCTCCGACTTGGCGTAAAGATTTTGGGGAGATTCAGGGTTTTCGTTACAAGATGTATCTAACTTTCTTTGCCTGGAAATTAACAAGACCGAAGAAAGTTTTACGGGAAATTTGTGGATTCTTGACGGGGCAGTTTGAGACCAAGATGGAGATGGCCATTTTCAAACAAATTAAGTTGAGAAGTTTATATTTATGTCCATTTTTGTTTAGAAAGCTAGAGCCAATAGAGAAATTAAAGGAATTGAACGGAACGACGCGCAACCGTTAAAAAGAAATATGGCTACTTTCAAAGATTATATACGCATTGCCAGACCGGATCATTGGGTTAAACACATTTTTATTATTCCCGGGATAGCGTTGGCATGTTTGTTGGTCAATGACCAAAATCCGAATTTGATTCGAGCCATCGTTTTGGGTTTTTTCAGCGCATGCCTGGTGGCTTCTGCCAATTATGTGCTTAATGAATGGCTGGATGCGCAGTTTGATATTTATCACCCGATTAAGAAGAATCGCCCTGCGGCCTGCGGTAAGCTAAAAGCTTCTTACGTTTATTGGGAATATATCCTCTTGATTACGGCGGGCCTAATTTTGGCGTGGTTGGTGGGCAAGCTTTTTTTTTCGACATCGGTGGTTCTCTTAATGATGGGTGTTATTTATAATGTCAAGCCTTTGCGCGCTAAGGATCGTGTGTTTGTGGATGTGCTAACGGAATCGGTCAATAATCCTTTGCGGTTAATGTTAGGCTGGAGCATGGTTTCCAATTCGACGATCCCGCCATCCAGCCTGTTTGTCTTTTATTGGTTTGGAGGAGCCTTTTTGATGGGAGCCAAACGATTGGCAGAATACCGTTATATTTCCAAACAAGATAAGTTGGAGGATTTAAAGAAATATCGGAAGTCTTTTGAGTTTTATACGGAAAATTCTTTGTTGGTTTCTTCGGTTTTGTATGGTTTCGTTTCTGCATTTTTTATTGCTGCTTTTTTGATTAAATACAGGAATGAATATCTTTTTGTTTTTCCTGTGTTTGCCATTCTTTTTGCGTATTATTTATCGATGTCTTTAAAAGACGTTTCGATTGCTCAAACGCCCGAGAAATTGCATAAAGATAAACGGTTGGTATCGATTGTTATTGGCTTGGTTATTCTGCTTGTTGTTTTTACTTATGTGGATGTGCCCTTAGCTCAGCGCATCATCGGCTCGGGGGAACAAAGGATTAATTATTGGTTCTGGTAATTAAATTGCAAAAGGAATTCGCATGAAAAAAGCATTGAATGTGCCCAGCTCGCAAGAGACAGCTAGTTTTTATGACCGCTTGATGGAAGGAAAAGAAACGCGAGGCATTTTAGGGAAGGAGAACCGTTATAACCCTGTGCGTATTGTTGAACGCAGTTCCACCAAGAAATATTTTGTGGAGGTTGTAAGGCCTTATGTTAAATCGACAGACCGTGTTTTGGATTTTGGATGCGGGCCTGGTTCATTTCTGGCCTCGATGGCGCCATTATGCCGAGAAGTCGTCGGTGTCGATATCAGCAAGAATTTTGTTTCTATGACCCAGCAGATGATTAAACATTTTAAACTAACAAATGCCCAAGCCGTTCACATTGTGCCAGATCAGCTTCCTTTTGCCGACGGATCTTTTGATTGTGTGATGATGGTCGATGTGATCCATCATTTGGAAGGGATTGAGAAGAGTTTAAAGGAAGCTTTGCGGGTGGTCAAAAAAGGAGGCCGTATTCTTATTTTTGAACCGAATAAACTCAATCCCTTATTATTTCTGGTCCATTTGATCGATAAAAATGAATGGGGATTGCTTAAGCTGGGGACGCCGTGGAAATATAGAAAATTGCTAAAGTCTTTCATGAACATCGAAGATGTCCAGTTTAACGGGATTGTGATCGGCCCGGAGTCAAAAATTTATGACAGCATGGCTGAAACTTTAAATCATCGCAATTTCAAACCATTGTTAGGTTGGCTGAACCCGAAGATGTTTATTACGGGAGTAAAATCTTAATTTCATTAGCCATGGCAGAAACAAAAATGACTACTATTGACGACATTTGTCCCCATGATCATCAGGGCCGTTCTTTGAAGAATTTAGATGTGGTAACGGGCCATGTTTTTGATGTTCTGCAATGTAAGGATTGCGGTTTAGGGTGGACAGATGTGGCGAAGGGTTTTGATCTCACGCCTTATTATGCAACCAATTACTATGGGAATCACCATAAGAAATTTATAGGGCTTGTCGAATGGGCTGTAAAGAATTTTCGGACGCTAAGAGCGGGGTTCATTCAAAATCAGATTTCAGACCGATCAGCGCGTATCCTTGATGTTGGCTGTGGCAGGGGGTGGATGTTAAAGACCCTCAAAGATCACGGATGGGAGTGTTTTGGAACAGAGTTCTCCGAGGAGTCTTCAAAGCATGCCCAGAAATTGTTAGGCAATACGGTTTATACGGTTTCAGACATTGCGGACTGCAGGTTCCCGGATAATCATTTCGACGTAGTGACTTTATGGCATGTGTTGGAGCATTTGCCGAATTATTTGGATGTGCTTCAAGAAATTAAGAGGATCCTCAAACCCAGGGGCGTTTTAATTATTGAAGTCCCTAATTTTACGGGCGTACAGTCAAGCATCAATGCCGGCCGATGGATTTATTTGGAGACGCCGAGGCATCTGTACCACTTCAGTACTAAGTATCTCTCGAAGCTTTTGGGTGGATTGAAATTTACTGTAAAGGGGATCAATACTTTCTCTTTGGAGTTGGGGCTGTTCGGTATGGTTCAAAGCCTTTTGAATTTGGTAACGCCGATACCAAATTTTCTATTTGCGCTGATAAAAAACGATAGTTTTAAGGCAGATCAATTCTCCCAAGGAGCTATTTTAATTTCAGTTATTTTGACATTTTTGTTTTTTATTCCAGCGGTCATCTTGGGATTTTTTATTGAGATCATTGTTTCCTTTTTAGGCCAAGGAGGAGTCGTTCGTTTAGTTGCTTCTAATTTGAAATAGATATACGCGAAAGGAATGTGGGTGTGACAGACTCTTTAACAACCAATCAATCGATCGCTATGACCCGTCAGGGTCAGATTGTTGATAAAATACTTTTTTTGGACGGTATCAGCGGCACCGGTAAAACCATGATGGGGCCGGTGTTGGGAAGTTTTAATGGCGTTGAATTGGGCCGGTTCGAATATAATTTTGAATATTTATGCGCTTTGAATGTTTTGGGGAAAATCGATGGGGACGCCGCTGTTTTTATGATCAAAATGCTGGCGGATTTGTGTATTTATAACATGATGATCAGCCGTGAGGTTAATTTTCGTCCCACGGACCTTTCCGGCATTTTCAGTAATCCCAATACGTGGCGTTATCTTAAAAGGTTATTTGTCAAAGACGGGCGAGTGGTTCTTGACCGGATTAAAAATGAAAATCCTGTTTTACATTTGGTTTCTCACCAATCTTTAGGGATTATGAAACCCATTTTTGAAGCGTTTGCTTCTCGGGTTCACGTGATTGAAATGGTGCGCCACCCGGCGTATTTGGTTGATCATTGGTTAACTTACATTGATCGGTTTGGAACAGATCCGCGGGATTTTACCGTTTGCTTTGATTACGAAGGAAAGTCTTTGCCTTGGTTCGCCCATGGCTGGGAAGAAAAATATGTACAGGCATCTTCGATGGATAAGGTCATTTACACTCTTGAAAATTTAATACATCGTTCAGAAAATACAAAAAAGAATATCCCAGATGAGTTACGTAAAAATGTTCTCACTGTTCCTTTTGAGCGCTTTGTGTTGAATCCTGAGCCTGATATCCGTAAGATTGAACAGGTATTATCCACAGAGGCGACAGCAGCGACGTACAAAGTGCTCCAAGGGCAGAAAGTTCCGCGATTGCAGGTAGCAGCAGGCCCGAATAAGGAAATTTATAGGCGGTATGCGTGGGTTAACCCCAATCCTAAGATGACAGATCAAGAAGAGTTGAAACAAAAACGAGAAGCTGTGGAAAGTAAATTAAGCTTATCGGCTCGAGAGGCATTTATTCATTTGTGCCAGGACTATGAAAAAGCCTTTGGCCTTTGGTTTTAAACTATGGTGTCTTCTAAGAAATATTCAGTTATTATCCGTTGTTATAATGAAGAAAAGCATATCGGCAGGCTTTTAAGCGGGCTGTTGGCCCAGTCTCTGCCGCCGGATGAGATCCTCGTCGTTGACTCCGGGTCAACCGATGTCACGCTTTCCATTGCTTCACGGTTCCCGGTCAAGATCATCCATGTCCGTAAAGAAGAATTTTCTTTTGGGAAGTCTTTGAACATCGGCTGCCAGAATGCCAGGAATGATTTTTTAGTTTTTGCAAGCGCACATGTTTACCCGGTGTATACCAGCTGGGCGGATGAGATCCTTAAGCCATTTGATAATGCTAATACAGCATTGGTTTATGGCAAACAGCGCGGTAATGAAGCAACCAAATTTTCTGAACGACAGGTATTTAAAAAATGGTTTCCGGATACGGTTCTGGTGCCTCAGCGACATCCTTTTTGTAATAACGCTAATGCCGCTATCCGTCGAGAATTATGGGAAAAATATCCCTTTAATGAACAATTGACCGGTTTGGAAGATCTGGGTTGGGCGAAAACAATCACAGAAAAAAATTATGATATCCAGTATGAACCTAAAGCCGTTGTCATTCACGTGCATGATGAAACGTATCAACAGATCTATAACCGTTATTATCGTGAAGCGCTGGCGTTAAAGAAAATTTATCCGCAAGAAAAGTTCGGCCGCAGGGAATTCATAAAACTTTTTTGTTCCAATGTTTATATGGATATGGCCTGTGCCTGGGAAGAAAGGGTCTTTTTTAAAAGCTTTGCCGGGATCATAATGTTCCGTTGGATGCAGTTTACAGGAACTTACCGTGGATTTACGGACAGTTATACTAAAGAAAGTATCTTAAAAAACCGTTTTTACTATCCGCCTCAACAGAGAGCACCGGGTGATAAAGAGGAACCCCAAGAGGAAAAGATTGATTACAGCAAAATGGATGTGCATCATGTCTAAAAAGATCATTGATATATCTGTGGATGTTAATTCAAAGACCATCGTCTGGCCAGGTATTCCGAAGGTGCGCTTTTCTAGACTTAAAGACATGGCCCAAGGGGATATGGTTAATGATACCCTTATGGCGGCGAATATTCATTCAGGGACTCATGTGGATGCGCCGTTGCATTTCTTAAAGCATGGCAGATCTATAGAAAAAATCGATTTAAAGAAATTTATAGGCCAGGCGCAGGTCGTTCAATTATCAGGGAAAAGTGACATCTATGCCAAAGATCTGCAAAAAGCAAAGATTTTAAAAGGAGTCAAGAAGATCCTTTTGAAGACGGACAACTGTAAATTATGGCAAAAGAAAAATAAAACTTTTGTTAAAGACTTTTGCGCTTTGAAACCGGATGCCGCCCAATGGCTGGTGGATAGGAAAATAGATTTAGTCGGTATTGATTATCTGTCCATCCAGAAATTTAAAGACGGCCCTGAGGTTCATCAAATTTTATTGAAGGCCGGGGTTGTGATCTTGGAGACGCTGAACTTATTATCCGTAAGGCCTGGTGTATACACTTTAGTATGTTTCCCGATGAAGTTAAAGGGCGTAGAGGCTGCTCCAGTTCGTGCGGTGTTATTAAAATAATGGATTGAAGAAGATGAAGAAAACAAAAATTGTTGCTTTGGTTCCCATGCGGCATCACAGCGAGCGCGTCAAACATAAAAATTATCGTTCTTTTAATGGTAGGCCGCTATTTTACTGGATTTTAAAGACATTGTCCAAGTGCCTGTCGATCGATTCCATTTATATTAATACGGATTCCCCTGTTATTAAAGAAAAGGCGCCGAAGATCAGCCGGCGTATTCATGTTATTGACCGGCCCGAGAATTTGCGTGGTGATACAGTGCCGATGAATGATATTTTGCTTTATGATGTGCAGCATGTTCAGGCGGATTATTATCTTCAGACGCATTCGACCAACCCGCTTTTGAAAAGCGGGACGGTTGAAAGGGCGATCCGGCTTTTTTTAAAATCCCCTCGGCATGATTCTCTGTTTGCCGTGACGCGTTTTCAAACCAGGCTTTGGGATCAAGATGCCAAAGCGATGAACCACAACCCCAAGAGATTAGAACGGACGCAGGATCTGCCGCCGGTGTATGAGGAAAATTCTAATTTGTATATGTTCACAAAAGAAAATCTCGAGAAATATAAAAATCGTATTGGCCGCAAGCCCCTGATGTTTGAAGTGAACAAATATGAGGCTTTGGATATTGATGAAGAGGTGGACTTTCAGGCTGCCGAAGTTTTAATGAAAGCACGAAGGAAAAGGTTATGAAAAAGAAAAAAGTCCTTATTTCTGCCCCTTATTTCTTGCCGGTGGTGGAGAGGTTCCGCCCTATTTTTGACAAGCACAATTTGGAGATGATTGTGGCTGCAGTCAAGGAGCGGCTGGAGGAAAATGACCTGTTAAAATTAATTGGTGACATTGACGGAGTCATTTGCGGGGATGATCGTTTTACGGAAAAAGTTTTAAGATCGGCTCCGAAATTAAAGGTCATCTCCAAGTGGGGAACGGGGATTGACGCCATCAATCAGGACGCCTGCCGGAAATTGGGCATTGCGGTTAAAAATACGCCGAACGCCTTTACCCAGCCGGTGGCAGATTCGGTGATCTGTTATATTTTAACCTTTGCCCGTAAGATCCCCTGGATGGACAAAGATATGAAACAGGGGATCTGGAAAAAGATACCGGGGGTGGCTTTAAATGAAACCACGTTAGGCATCATCGGCATGGGCAATATCGGCAAGGCCGTTGCCCGGCGGGCGGTTTCTTTTGGCATGAGAGTTTTAGGCAATGATATTAAGGACATCGATCAAGAATTTCTCAATGAAGTTAAAGTTAAGATGGTTGAAAAGAATAGAATTTATGCCGAGGCGGATTTTATCAGCCTTAACTGCGATCTGAACCCAACCAGCAAACACATTTTAAAAGCGGAAGTTTTCCAGGAGATGAAAAAGAAACCCTATGTGATCAATACCTCGCGCGGCCCCTTGATCAAGGAATCGGATCTTGTGAATGCTCTGGAATCCGGGCAAATTGCCGGGGCTGGTTTGGATGTGTTTGAAGAAGAGCCGCTGCCTAAAAAAAGTCCGTTGTTAAAAATGGATAATGTGTTGACTGCGGCCCATAACTCTAACAGCAGCCCGAGGGCCTGGGAACATGTTCATCAAAACACTGTTAAGAATTTAATTGAGGAATTAGAGAAAAATGAAAAATAAAAAGATCGCGCTTATTACCGGGGCTTCTTCAGGCATAGGTTTGGCTACGGCTCAATTGTTCAAGAAGCAAGGCTGGCATGTCGTCGGCGTTGCCAAGGAGCCGAAGAAAATTTCCGGCATGGATTATTATGCTGTAGATTTGGCGGATCAGAACCAATTAGAGGATTTTATCGGTATTTTTTTAAAGAAATATAGATTCTTAAACGTATTAGTTAATAACGCGGCTTGTCACGTTTCCAAATCATTCGAACGATCAAGCCGGGAAGATTGGGCAAAGGTTTTTCAGGTCAATCTTTTTGCGCCTGTTCAATTGGCGCGGTCAACGGCTCCCTTGTTGAGCAAAGTGCAAGGGGCGATCGTTAATGTTTCCTCCGTCCATGCTTTGGCAACGTCTCAAGAGATCGCCTCTTATACAGCCAGCAAAGCAGCTTTGGTGGGATTAACCCGTAGTTTGGCTGTTGAGCTTGGGGCCAAGGGCATTCGCGCGAATGCTGTTTTGCCGGGAGCGGTGGATACTCCCATGCTCAAAGAAGGATTGATGCGAGCGAAGATCAAAGGCGCAACGGTACAAGAAAAACTTAAGGAAATGGGACGCCATCATCTATTGGGAAAGGTGGGCGCACCTGAAGATATTGCCGAGGCAATTTATTTTTTATCAGACAGTTCGAAATCCGCGTTTATTACCGGGCAGACATTGATTGTCGACGGCGGCGCGTTAGCCAAATTAAGCACTGAATAATATGAAGACACAAACACTTTTGACAAAAGAGAAGGCGTTCATCCCCTTGAGCATTCCATGCTTAAACGGCAAGGAATGGGCTTTGGTCAAGGAATGCCTGGACACCAATTGGGTGTCGTCCGTCGGGAAATTTGTGGTGCAGTTCGAGAAAGAGATCGCTCAATTCACCGGCAGCCGGTTTGCGGTGGCCACCTCAAGCGGCACCGCGGCTTTGCACGTTTCTTTGATCGTGGCCGGCATTGGGCCCGATGACGAGGTGATTTTACCGACGATCTCTTTTATTGCTCCGGCCAATGCTATCCGTTATGTCGGAGCCTGGCCGGTATTCATGGATGTTGAGCCGCAGTATTGGCAGATGGATGTGGAAAAATTAAGCGAGTTCCTCCATAAAGAATGTGTTTACAAAAAAGGCAAGCTCCTTAATCGCAAGACCAAGAGAGTCGTCAAAGGAATTTTGCCGGTGCATATTTTGGGGCACCCGGCGGATATGGATCCCATTCTTGCATTAGCCAGGAAATTTAAGTTGGTTGTTATTGAGGACGCGGCCGAGGCGCTGGGAACAAAATACAAAGGCCGCCATGCCGGGACATTCGGGAAAACGGGGATCTTAAGTTTTAACGGTAATAAGGTGATCACAACCGGCGGCGGCGGAATGATCTTAACCGATGATGAAAAGTTTGCGAAGAAAGCCAAGTATTTAACCACACAGGCGAAAGACAACGACTTGGAAGGTATTCATAACGAGATTGGTTTTAACTACCGGTTGACCAATATCCAGGCGGCGCTCGGCGTCGGCCAATTAAAGGAGATTAAGGGCTATTTAAACAAGAAGAAAGAGATCGCGCATTGCTATGAACAAGAATTGAAAGATGTCGTCGGGATTCAATTGCCCCGGCAAGCTCCGTGGGCCGAGAGTGCCTTTTGGCTCTTTACCATTTGCGTGAATAAAAATAAATTCAGTATAAGCAGCCGGCAGCTTTTGAAAAAATTAGCGGAGCAACACATTGAAACAAAGCCTCTTTGGCACCCACTGTATTCTTTACCACCTTTTAAAAAATGTTTTGCCTACAGAATTGAATTTGCCGATCGTCTTTATCGGGAAGCTCTAAGCCTGCCTAGTTCCGTGCATTTGAATCCTTCTGAACAGAAAAGAGTGGTTGCGGTCATCAAGGACAGGAAAGTCTGATTATCCCATGGAACAAAAAAAGACAGTTTGTTTTGTCGAATTATTGAATTTTTCAAATATTTTTTTATATGTATTGCCTTTTTTTATCACTGAGAAGATGGCAGGGCGGGAGCTTCAGAAGATTTATTACGTTGATGCCAACACGTTGGGTCTTTTTGTTTCAAAACTATTCACAGCATTTAACATACCGGTTGATATTCTTGAATTTCGTCTGGTCGATGTCCGGGACGAACAAGGAAATTTGATGCGCCTTCGGATCGCTTATCAGGATTTAGCAGAAATTCAGAAATTGATCATAGACCGTGCAGACTTTCAAGCATTTATCCGGCAGCAGCCGGTCAGAGATATTAATCTCGATTTGTTTTTAGCGAAACAGACAACGGCTTTTACATTTTTAGATCGAAAAACGCTGTGGAGGCTGCTTCAATTGATTCACGTTGTTTTATGGAAAATGAAATCAGGCCACGCAGAGGCCCGTCCCGTCCTTTTTGCCGTCAAAAGATTTTGGCGTAAAGAAATTGAGCAGTATGCCGCCCCATTGCATCTTGAGATCCGTTGGGTCAGGACATTTCAGTTCAAAGTTAAAGAATTTCTGATCAATATTTTTGGCGAAAGCCGCCTGAAAGCTTTTTATTATCGTTTACATGTATTTACAGATTTGGATTATAAAAATAAGAAAGCAAAGGAGTCCCTCCAGCCCAAGCAATGCTCAAAACTTTGGGTTGAATATAATGGGCATTTAAATTTGGATAAGCCCGAATGTTTTTCCGATCTGTTTTTTTTTCAAGGCGCAAAGTTTTCTTTTCAAGATGTGGTGATGAGTTTCAGTATCGCTTCCGACCCGTTGAATCAGGAAAAGTGGGGCCTTTTGAAGGCCAAGGGAATTGAGGCTGTTGCGTTAACGCCCGCTGCCGCGCAGATCAAGGAATGTTCATTTTTCTTCCCTTCTTTAAAAAAAATGGACAGGTTAGGGTTTGAGTGCCCACGAAAGATTTCCGAAGATCGCGAGGCTGCGCATTGGTTAACAAAGCAAAGCCGTTATTTTTTGCAAACAAGGCAGGATTGGGTTGATTTTATTCAAAAGTTTGATATCAAATTATATGCTTCCTGGTTTAAATATGACAATCGTCATACGGTGATCACATCCGCTTTAAGGGCTACCGGGGGGATCTCGACGGTCTATCAGAGAGCTTTTGAGGAATTCCCGAGCCCTGAAACCACGACTTGCGCAGATGTTTTTTTTGGCTTTTCTAAATGGGGCGTGCGTTTAGAAGAAATGGCCCGTTCCCAAATCAAGTATTACGTGATCACGGGGTATAGCGGGGATCACAGATATCCTTACTTAAAGGAATTTTCAAGCCGTATCCGAAAACAATTATCGGACCGCGGCGCAAAAAGAGTGATCGCTTATTTTGATGAAGGGTCGCATGAGGATTCCCGGTGGCACACGGGTCACGAATTTATGCGTGAGCATTATAAATTCCTTTTAGAAAAGGTAATTGCTACACCTTGGCTCGGGATCATCCTAAAACCCAAAACACCTTCGACGTTAAGAAAAAGGCTCGGTGAGATCGCCGGTCTTTTAAAGGAAGCGGAACATTCAGGACGATGCGTTGTTTTTGAACAAGGCAGGATTGCCGGAGATTATCCGCCTTCGGCGGCGGCCTTGGGGGCCGATGTTGCTGTTCATGGACACCTGTGCGCTTCCTCCGCGGGGTTAGATGCTTTTTTGGCCGGCGTGCCGACGTTATTAATGGACAGGGAAGGTTGGCCAAGGAGCGCCTTATATAAATTAGGCGTCGGGAAAGTTGTATTCAATGATTGGGCCCATCTGTTTAGAACCTGCGAGGAACATTGGCAAAGAGAAATCCCCGGCTTTGGCGATTGGTCTTCGATGATCAATGAATTGGATCCCTTCCGGGATGGAAAAGCTGCCGAACGCGTTGGAACGTATATGCAGTGGTTAATGGATGGTTTTAAACAGGGACTATCGCGTGATCAAAACCTTGAGCGTGCTGCCCAATGGTATGGTGAGCAATGGGGAAAGGATAAAATTTATTCTATAAACGTTTAATCTTTGCGCTGAAGGCATCGAAGGTTTTGAATTTATGTCATTGGATGATTGATCAAAAGTAATCATTAATGGGTAGATAAATGAAAAATTTTAAAGACAAAGTATTGTATGATCTCGTCGAGTGGGGAAGGGCTCTGATAAGCTGGATTCCGGGGATTGCAGGAATAAAGGTAAGGTATTATTGTTATCGAATTCTCTGTCCTCATTGGGGGAAGAGGATAACTATTATTGAGTCGTGTGTGATAAGGAATTTAAAGAATATTCAATTCGGAAGCTGTGTGGTTGTTGGTTTGCGTGGGCAAATACTAGCGGATGATATAAAGGGAAAGATCGTGGTTGGTGATAACACGGCAATTAATTCAAATGTCATGATTAACGCAGGAGTAGGAGGAGATATAAAAATTGGCAATAATGTTTTGATAGGGCCTAATGTGGTGATTCGTTCTGCCAATCATCAATTTCGAAAAAGGGATGTCCTTATTAGAGACCAGGACCACAGCGCTGGGGACATTATCATTCATGATGATGTTTGGATCGGTGCCAACGTAGTTATTGTTCCTAATGTGACGATCGCAGTAGGAGCTGTTATCGCGGCCGGGGCAGTTGTTACTAAAAATGTTGATCCTTATACGATCGTTGCAGGGGTCCCAGCAGTACCTATCGGTAAAAGAACTTAAATATGAACAATACAATTTGTCCTGTTTGTAATTTCTCGATTCAAAAAGAAAGAGTTGTTCCTATCGTCTATCCTAAAAAAGGTCGATTGAAAAGTTCTTTTGAATTGGTTTATTTTTGCCCCGGTTGCCATGTGGGTATTGCCGCTCCTACTTTGAGTGACGATCAAATCGATCAACTTTATATTGATGGGGATTATTGGAACTCTCAAAAGGGACAAGACCTTTCTCCCCATATGTTCCCTGGACAATATGCGATGGCTGAATGCCGAATTTGTTTTTTAGAAAAATTTACTCATAAGGGCAAGCCGATTTCAATTTTGGATGTAGGGGCGGGCCATGGGTTTTTAGGGGAAAGTGCTTATATCAGCAGTGGTTTTTGTTTGGGAAAATATGCGGTCGTCGAAAAGGATCGGCATTACCGCGAAGCGTTAACCAATGTTTGGAAGGACCGTTCAAAAATTGAATTTAAAGCATGGGAAGATGTAAAAGATGCGACAGGGAATTTCGATCTCATTATTTTTTCCCATGTGCTTGAGCATGTGAATAGTCCGAAAAGCATGCTTCAGCAGGCGGCTGCGCTTTTAAACGAAGGCGGTTTGCTTCTGGTGGATGTCCCTCACCAGGATTATATTTTTAAAGAGGATGTTTTTCCGCATGTGCTTTTTTACAGTCCGTCGAACCTAAGAACATTAATTGAAAAGAGTGACCTTAAGGTCGTGGCTATGGAATGTTTTGGCCGGAGCCGTAAACAGTTAAGTCACGGTTCAATAAGCGTCACCTTAAGGAAGAATTTAGAACAGTTCGTATATAAATTAAGAAGCATTCTGCCTCCTAAGTTCACCAAACGATTCTTCCTCTGGTATTTCCGGGGGGATAAGCCCAATACCGATGGAGTTTGGATACGTGCTGTTTTGAAAAAGGTGTAATAATTTTATGGTTCCTATTGATTCCCCAGTTGTTTTTCTTGCCAGAACTTCCCCTCAATTAACAAGTTTTTTAAACCGGACACGCGGGCCGCTTTTTTCTAGAAAGCGGTATCTGCGATTGAAACCGGTTGATGGTGATTGGGATAGAATTTTCAGTGAGCAGAATTTTAAGGAGTTGGTCAATGATCTGCCATTGGTTTCCAAAAAGGATTTTATTCAGGCTTATATTGATTTAATAGGGCAGATGAGTCAAGTTCACCACAGCCGTCTATGGTGGGCCATGGATCTGTCTTCCAAGAACCGGTTCATGAACCAACTGCCTCATTTGCTCGAGCAGTTTCTAAAAGCAGCCAAGGCCATTGAACAAAAAAATTACGATTGCCTCGTGATCACCGGGATTCCTTGGGAAATTTACGGAAGCTTGTGCGCATTGGTTGGAAAGCAGGAGGGGTTAGGTTATCAAGTAGAAGTTTTTATCAGGACATGCTTTGCATTTTTCCGACGGATGATCACTGTAATGTATCATTTTTTAAGAATAACGGGAAGAACTCTTTATACCCGCCTGTTTTTTAAGGGAGTGGACACAAAGCGCACGGACAGCCCGGTGTATGCTGTTAAAAGTTTTGCTTACTGCCATTCATTTGCGGACGATCAACAGTACAAGGATGTCTTTTTTGGGCCGCTCGATGATTTTTTGAGCCAGAGAACGCAGGTTATTTACTGGGTGAATATCCTGGGCGATTTTAAACAATGCATTCAAAAGATAAGAAGTCTTAAAGCCAAAAACGTTGTTCCCCTGGAGGCGTTTTTATCTATTTCCGAGATGTTCGGGGAATTCATAAAATTTTTGTTTTTTAAAATATCGATCCGGCAGGAGTTAAAATTTTTTAATTATGATGTGCGACAGATCGTTATTAATGAATTGCGCCGGAGCTGTTATAAAATTCAACCCTATCAGCTGCTGCATTACGGGGCAACGGCCCGTTTTGTTAAGAAATTCAGGCCAGGCACTTTTCTTTTGACCTATGAAAATAATCCATGGGAAAAAATGTGCATCATGGCCCTGCGTGAGTGCTCGCCGTTAACGAAGATCGTGGGTTATCAACACACGGTTGTTCCGCAGGCTTCTTTAAATATGTTTATCAGCTCCAGGGAATTGAATATCATTCCGCTTCCCGACCGTATCATCGCGACAGGAGAGATCCCTAAACTGATTATCGAGGAGTATGGTCAGTTGCAGGGCGAGCGAATCGTGGCCGGTCTTGCATTGCGTTTTGAAAAATTACTCAAACTTCCTTTGGCAGAAACTAAAAACGGTAAAACGCTTCTCGTGGCGCTTGAGGGGATTCTGGAAGCGTATCATATGGTGAATTATGTCCTTAAGGAGTTAAAAGATGAAAGATATTGGAACGTGATCTTTCGATTTCATCCGGATCCGGTTTTACCGTTCGAGCGAATAGAGCGGCATTTAATCTATGATCCTCGATCGGTTAGTCATATGGAGATTTCCAAAGAAAGTTCTTTAATTAAGGATCTGGAGCGTTCGGATGCAGTGATCTATTGGGGGAGTACGGCCGCTTTGGAGGCGCTATGGATCGGCAGGCCGATCATCCATTATAATAATCGATCTTTTTTAAGCTGTGACCCGCTTTTCCAATGCCCGTTTTTGAAATGGAATGTGCAGGAGAATGAATCTTTGTTGAAGATTTTAAACGACATTGCCGGTAAGCCCAGGGACATCTTTAGAGAACAGCAATTGAAAGCCAGAGAATATTTGGGAAGATATTTCCATCAAATTACCGAAAAAGAGATGGAAAAATTCATAATTGATTAATTTTTAGTTGGGTGCGTTAATGATGCCGCTTTTTAAAACTGGCACAATCTTTGGGGGCAGGTCAACCCTGATAAGTGAGCATGCGATTGGCTTCATCCGTGCCGTAGGTCATTTCGTACCATTGCGCAGACAGTTTTTTGAAGATCTGATTTCCTTCTTCATCATCAATTTCTGACCGCTGGATTTCGGGGTAACGTTCTTTGGGCATGCGGGCATAGAGCGGAAATGTTTTGACCAGACCCAAGATCTCTTTGCTGTTAAGGTGGGGGGGAGGCATTTCTAGAATCGATTCGGAAATGACCGACGTGGTTTGCCGTTCAGGATTAAGCCACCCTTCTTTGATAGCCATTTTGCGTAAGGTGGTTCCGTGATAAGGCACAAAGGTATTGACGCTTAAGGAATCCCAAGTTTGAATCTGCCGGTTAAAGTCAATGGTTTCGAAAAGCAAGTCTCGGGTCTCATACGGAAATCCTACGATATTATTAAGGGTATAAGGAATCCCCACTTCCGTCACAACTTTGGCCTTATTCAGAATCTTTTCATTGGAAATATTCCGGAGTAATCTTTCTTTACGGAATTTTTCATTCCCATGTTCTAGCCCAAATGAGATACGATAACATCCCGCATTTTTAAGGGCCGTGAGTGTTTCATGGTCAATATCCTCAAACCGCGTTTGAAACCAAAACGGCAGTTTAAATTCTTTAAATACTTCCGCAATGGCAAAGAGTTCCTCGCGGGGACGCGCCATAAACGCGTCATCGTTGATATAGAGAAATTCTGCTTGCAGCTCATCAACCATCCCTTGGATCTCTTGTCTTAGAGTTTTCATGGATTTTCTGCGCAGGTAATTGCCCTGGCCGGCCTCTTTGGCTATGAGATTTTTCGACGGAGAATTGCAAAAGGTACACGTGTACGGACATCCTCGGTAAGTCTCGAGGGATACAGCCTTCCAGATTTTTGCACCCAGGGGCCGTAAGAATCTCCGGGATTCAAAAAGCGAATAATCCGGTATAATCTTATTGATGTCCACTAAAGGACGGCTGGGGTTCTTAATAATGGTCCCCTCTGGTGTTCTTGCCCAGGTCCCTTTAATATTGGTCGGACGATGCACACCGGCTCTGACCGCTTCACAAAATTCCTCAACCACTTCCTCGCCTTCACCGGTACCGATACATTGGATCGACGGATAGTCGATGGCAATTTCGGGGGCCATCATGGTAAAAACTCCTCCGACCACATGACTGATCTGAGGATAATGCTGGATCACATCCAGCAAATCTCTTTGCTGCGGCCAGGTATCTTCGACCAATGTCGAAAAGATTACGGCATGAGGCTCAAAGGTATCAAGTATTTTGGAAAAATCACCAACGAGGTCAGTTTTGCGATCTCCAAAAAGGGCGGCGGCATCAAAGGTCCGGCTATTCAATAATTTGGTGGCCCGCGTAACGGTCAACGGTTCCCCTAAAAATTCGAGCTTATGATCATACGGGGTACAGTCAAAGAATTCGATGGTGTATCCGAGATTCTTTAAAATTCGCGTAAAGATTCCGACGGATGATGCCGGAGTAAGCATCATGCTCAGATTAGGATAGACAAGCAAAACACGAAAATCTTTTGGTGAAATCACACAAATCTCCTATTTGAAAATTTATAAAAGTCTGTTCTTTATATCATTTTTGGATAATGCTGTCAAGGTCTTGTCATTTACTTGTCATCTACGAATTAAAAGTGAACAGGTAAAAAGTTTGTAGGAGCCACTGGTAGATTGTTGATGTCAGAAGAGAAGATTTCTTCCCATCTTTAGATATCAATTCATTCGAATTGTCATTGGATAATCGGTTGACTTTTAGGATGAGTTTGGTTAAAATACAACAAGTTTTTTTATGCACGGATGCTGTCATGATTGTAATTTAAACCATTGAAAATCAATAAGTTTCAGCTTTAATGATCGGTCTGTGATGAGCGAGAAGAAATTAAAATGCGGTATTGTCGGTTACGGCTATATGGGAGAGATCCGCAGAGCGGTTATTGAGCACAACTCTGCCTTAGAACTGGTCGGGATTTGTGATACCAATAAGGATATTTTAAAGAAGGTCGACCGGTGCCCCACCTTTAATTCCTTTGAACAGCTTTTAGACCAGGACGTCGATATCATCTTCGCCTGCACGCCCAATTGTTTTACTCCTGATATCTGTATTCAAAGCCTTCAGGCAGGAAAACATGTTTTCTGCGAGAAACCGCCCGGGCGTAACCTCAAAGACATAGAAAATATCCGTCAATACGAAAAGAACGGCCTGAAACTCATGTTCGGGTTCAACCACCGTTTTCATCCGGGAATTCTGAAAGCCAAACTGCTTATCGACAGCGGGAAATTCGGCTCGATCATTAACCTTCGGGGGATCTACGGGAAATCTGGGGGAGCGCAGTTCAAGAAATCCTGGCGCAATAATAAAGCGATCTCCGGCGGTGGGATCCTTTTGGACCAAGGGATCCATATGCTCGATCTGTTCCGGCTTTTTTGCGGCGATTTTGAGCAAGTGAAATGTTTTGCCAGCAATGCGTTCTGGAAATTTGATCTGGAAGATAATGCGTATGTGATCCTGGAAAATTCAAAAGCTCAGCACGCGGTTTGCCATTCTTCAGCGACGTTCTGGAAACATACCTTCCGTCTCGACATTACTCTTGAAGAAGGATATTTGGTGATTGAGGGACTTTTGTCCAAATCGGGAAGTTACGGCCGTGAGAAATTGGTCATTGCCCGCCGTCAGTTTGAGAATGAAGCCGAAGCCGTCGGCAATCCGGCAGAGGAAACAAGTTATTTTGATAAAGATCTTTCGTGGGACCTGGAAGTCGAAGCGTTCGTCAAATGCATTCAAGAAGATAAGCCGGTCACCATGAGCAATTCTTTGGATGCGTTTAAAGCCATGGAGATCATCGATAAGGCTTATAAAGATGCCGGTTTGGCGTCGAAAGAAGGGGTTGTGAATGAAGAACATTGTCGTCTCTGACGAATACCGTCCGACAGACCTGAAGCCCGTCGGCTTGATTAAAGAATACGCCCAGCTGACAAAAACGGATGTGGTGAAGTTCTTTTTGGGTAGTAAAAAATTGGCGAACGCCTCCTGTCCGGCCTGTCTTTCCAAGGAACATACGGTTGCGTTCGAACGTTTTGGTCTGAATTACCGCGAATGCTCGTCGTGTTTTACGCTTTTTGTTTCCCCGCGGCCCGATGATGCCGCCATTAAGGATTATTATTCAAATTCGCGATCGCGCATGTTCTGGTTCGACAAACTTACCAAAGCCACGGATGTTAAACGCAAAGAGAAGATCATCAAACCCCGTATGAATTGGCTTGAGGAATCAACGCGCGAATATCTGCCTCAGGCAAAAGTTTGGGCTGATATCGGTACCGGTCAATATGGATATCTGGAGGCCATGAAAGCTTCAAAAATTTTTCAGACGAAGATTTTGATCGATCCTTTTATCAAGCTTGATCAAAATTTTTCAAAAGGCAATTTGCAGGTTGTAGAAGAGAACTGGTTCGATTATTCCGTTAAGGGGCAGGCGGATGTGGTTTCCATTTTTGAAGTTTTGGACCGCACCGCGGATGTGTCTGGATTGGTTGCCAAAATTCATCAGGTCCTTAAAAAGGGTGGGTTGTGTTTTCTGACGGGAATTCTATCCTCAGGTTTTGATATCCAGGCGATCTGGGATCAGGCGGAAAATATTTTTCCGCCGGACCGGCTTAATATTTTTTCTTTGCGCGGTTTAAGAGCGCTGTTTGAGAAGAATGGTTTTGAATGTTTGGAGTTAAGCACTCCCGGTATATTGGACGTGGATATCGTTTTAAAAGTTTTCAAAGATAATCCCAAGGTCTCGTTGCCGCGTTTTGCGCGCGAGATCATCACTGCTGACGAGGAAGTGCGCTTGCGCTTTCAGCAGTTTTTACAGGAAAATCAGTTAAGTTCTTACGGACGGATCTTAATCAGAAAGAAATAGCGGGGTCAACATGTCTTATATTGAACGATATTTAAAGGAAGCCCAGGAGATCTGCCAGAAGCTTGATCAATCCAAGATCGAAAAGATCATCCAGATCCTTTTGCAGGCGCGCGAAAAGGGCGGGCGTCTTTTTTTTCTTGGTGTCGGCGGAAGCGCGGGCAATGCTTCGCATGCGGTCAATGATTTTCGTAAGATCGGCGGGTTCGAAGCGTATACGCCGACGGATAATGTCTCTGAACTATCCGCCCGTACCAATGATGAAGGCTGGCATACGGTTTTTGCGGAATGGTTAAAGACATCCAAATTGAATCAGTGGGATTGTGTGTTCGTTCTTTCGGTGGGAGGCGGCAGCAAGGAAAAGAATATTTCTGTCAATTTAGTTTATGCCCTTGAATATGCCAAATCGCAAAACGCCAAAATTATCGGCGTCGTCGGTCGCGACGGCGGTTATACAGCGCAGGTGGCTGATTGCTGCGTCATTGTTCCGACGTTAAGCGCTGATACCGTGACACCGCATGCGGAATCTTTTCAGGCGGTTGTTTGGCATTTGATCGTTTCTGATCCTCGGATTATGAAGATGAGCAATAAATGGGAATCTGTGACGAAAAAATAATTGTTCAGCCGTTGTCATGTAAGCAACAAAAGGAGTAGGTATGGCGATTTATTTGGACTCGAGCAAGATCGAAGAAATAAAAAAATATCACAGGATGGGCATTGTCCGCGGGGTTACCACTAATCCGACCATCCTTCTTAAAGAAGGCGTGACTGGGGGAATTGACGGGATGAAAGCTCCGCTTTTGGCCATTGCCAAACTGATCGATCCGTGTCCACTTTCCGTCGAGGTCACGACCAATGACATTAAAGAAATGATCAAGCAGGCCCAATTGTTCTCTTCCTGGGCCAAGAACATTGTTGTCAAGATCACCATTCACGGCCCTAACGGCGAGCTTGATAATCTTGCTGTTGTCAATGAATTGGAAACGAAACACAACATTCGCGTGAATGTCACGGCCATGATGAGCGCTCAGCAGTGCTTTCTGGCGGCGATGGCAGGAGCAAGTTATGTTTCTATGCTCGGTGGGCGCGTCAATAATATGGGTTATAACTGCATCGGCGACATTAAAATTTTACGGGAACTTTTGGACCGTTTTGGGCTGAAAGCGCAGATCATTCTGGCTTCCACCCGCGAGGTTTTAAATGTCATCGAATGGCTTCAGGCTGGAGCGCATATTGTGACCGTGCTTCCGAATTTTATCGAAGGGATGATCGTTCATCCGTATTCCAAAGATACGGTCAAAATGTTTTTAGAGGACGCGGCCAAGGCGAGCAAATAAAATGCTGGATGCCATATTCAATAAAAGAAAGTTTTTAAAGAAAAGATTCCAAAACCGCCAGAAGATATTCGGCGCGTGGACATCGATCGGCCATCCGTCGATCACGGAAATTTTTTGCCGGGCGGGCGTTGATTTTGTCGGGATCGATCTTGAGCACAGCGCCATCAGCCAGGAGCAGTCCCAGCGCATCATCGCCGCCTGCCACGCCCAGGGAGTTTTATGTTTGCCGCGCATCTCCTCGCACAATCCGGAAATGGCCCGCCGGCTATTGGACTCAGGAGCGGACGGTTTGATCGTTCCCATGGTCAATACGCCCGAGGACGTTGAGAACATCATCAACTGGAGCAAATATCCGCCGAAAGGCAAGCGCGGTTTCGGTGTTGCCCGCGCGCAGGGCTACGGTTTTGATTTCGCGAAGTATACGAAATCCTGGAATGAGAATTCGATCATCATCATTCAGGTTGAGTCCATTTCCGCTGTTAACAACATTGAACGTCTGGTGGCGAACAAGGATATCGACGGGGTCATGGTCGGGCCGTACGACATTTCCGGTTCGTTGAATGTCCCGGGCCAGTTGGATCATCCGAAGGTACAGGAGGCCTGCCGGAAAGTTCTTCAGGCTTGCCGTAAACTGGGGAAATCTGCCGGCACCCAGCTTGTTGAACCTGACGACAAGAGTGTTAAAAAAGCTCTGAGCAATTCTTATACATTCGTCATTTTGTCTTCCGATGTTTTTCTTTTGTGGAAATGGTCTGACCGCATGAAGAAGCTCATTGGTTAGTTTGAGCCATGAACTATAAAGTCATTATTCTTGATTTCGACGGGGTTTTGGTCGAATCGACCGCTATCAAGGATGAGGCCTTTGATAATATCTTTAAAGATTTTCCGGAATTTAAGGACGAGATCGATCGTTATTTGCAGGACAATCAGGGCCTTATCCGATTCAAGAAATTCCGTCATGTGTACGAACAGATCTTAAAGAAACCGTATACGGACGTTATTGAACGCAAGCTTGGCGAACAATTTTCCAGTTTTGTGATCGATCGCGTGATCAAGTGCCCGCAGGTTGCCGGAGCGGAAGATTTTTTAAATCATTTTTACCGGAAAATTCCGTTGTACATTGTTTCCGTTAATCCGCCGGAAGATCTCAACACCATTTTGACCGGCCGTCGGTGGACTCGTTATTTTAAAAGGGTATATGCGGTTTCAGACGGCAAGGCGCAGGCCATTGGTGAGATCGTGAAGACGGAAGGCATTGATATCAACGAGGCAATTTTCATCGGTGATAGTTTGTCCGATCTAAAAGACGCTCGAGCTGTTAAAGTGCCGTTCATCGGACGGGAAAAGAAAGATACATTTAAAGGGCGAGCGGTCAGGACAGTCCAAGATCTTGCCGAAGCGCTTGATGAGATCAAAAGCGGGTTTTAAATTTATGCAATTTTTTTTAAATGAGATCAGCCAAAAAGGCCGGATGACCTACGTGGATGTAGGGGCAATGGGCGGGATATCGCGTAAGTGGGCACAGGTCAAAGAATGCCTTCAGGTGATCGGCTTTGAGCCGGACAAGCGGGAGTTTAAAAAACTTCAAAGCTCGGAGGCTGAGCAGTTCCTGAACTATATTGTCTACAAACAGTCTGCGGATATTCAGTTGAATGTCACACAAGACCCGGGCAAAACTTCAATTTATAAACCTAATTTAAAAGTTTTGAACGAATTCCCGGACGCTGACCGCCATCAGGTGGTTGAATCCATCCGTTTCAGCCAGGATACGGTTGATTCTTTGGATAATATTTTGAAGAAACACGGATTGGATGCTGATTTCCTAAAGATCGATACTCAAGGCAGCGAACTGGATATTTTAGAAGGGGCAGAACGGTCTTTAGAAAATATTTTTGGGGTTGAATTGGAAGTTGAATTCCTCCCGTTGTATGAAGGTCAGGCATTATTTCCCGACGTGCATTCTTTTATGACGCATAGGGGTTTTGTTCTGTACGACCTAAGAAGGGCTTTTTGGAAGAGGAAAGAATATTTTGATTATATCGGCAAAGGCCAGCTTATTTTTGGCGATGCCTTGTACGTGAAACAGGTCGGCCATTTTTTAGAATCCTTGGGGAACATGAAGGATGAGGAAAAAAGAATTTTAAAAATACTGTGTTCGGTGACCGCCTGTTTGGTTTACGGAGTTTATGACTACGCGTTTTCGATCACAGAAGGTGTTTTTAAAAAGGGGTATATTTCGTTAGATTATAAAAACAAAATGATCGAGGGGATCGGCCGCGTTTCTAAAAAGAGTTTTTTGCCTCATTTTTGGGGAAGGGAATTTTTATACAAAGGTTTTAACAAAATGGCTGAGCTATTGCAGCCGAAATCTTATTTGGGTTGGGCTGATGGAGACAGGTTCATCGGCAACGCAAGAAACGGTTAAATGATGAATAATGACTATTTGACGACTTTATTTGGCCTCAAAGGCAAGGTGGCTGCGGTCATCGGCGGCGGCGGATATCTGTGCAGCGAAATGGCCAAGGGCTTGGCGCGGGCCGGGGCTTCCGTCGTTATTTTGGATAAGAATGATCAACAAAGGGACAGTGTTGCATCAGAAATAAAGAAGATCACGCCGAGCATCCTGTCACTGCCCTTGGATGCCACTAAAAAAGAAAGCCATCAACAGGCGCTTAAACAGATTCTGAAGAAATTTAAGTCTGTCGATATCCTCATCAACGGCGCCGGGATCAATGCCCCGACGCCATTTTTTGAAATTAAAGTGGAGGATTGGCAAGCCATCGTTGACAGCCATATCACCGCGACTTTCTTGGCGTGTCAGGTTTTCGGTCAGTACATGGTTAAACAGAAGAGAGGTTTGATCATTAATATGTCCTCGGCATCTTCCGGCCCACCGTTATCGAAAGCCTTTGCGTATTCAGTGGCCAAATCCGGGGTCAAGAATCTGACTCAGAACCTTGCGCGCGAATGGGCGCCGTTTAATGTGCGCGTCAATGCCCTTCGGCCCGGTTTTTTCCCGACCCAATGGAGCATGAAAAATTTTATCGATGACAAAAGAAAAAGTGCGATCTTGGGGCACACGCCGATGGGCCGCTTCGGAAAGCCGGAAGAGCTGGTGAGCGCTGTGATCTGGCTGTGTTCGGATTCGGCAAGTTTTGTGACAGGAGCAGAGATCGCAATTGACGGTGGATTTTCCGCCATGACGATTTAACGTTATGAAAACAGCCATTATTACAGGCGGGACAAAAGGGATCGGCGAGGCAATCGCTCGCGCTTTCGTTGAGGCAGGAAGGCGTGTCGTCATCGGCGCCCGCAAAGATAACGGCCTCGCGAAAAAATTGGGCAGCCGTGCGCGTTTTATCACAATGGATGTGCGTTTTGAAGACGCCCATATCGAAGCGGCCAAGGTCGCCCGTCGGTGGTCAGGCCGTCTGGATGTGTATATTAATTGCGCCGGGTTTTCGGGTTGGAAACCGATCGCTCAGGCTGATGAAGATTTTGTGGATGAAATGCTGGATACTAATTTGAAAGGCGCGATCTGGGGATGTAAAACCGCTGCAAAGTATTTATCCAAAGGCGGCACCATCGTCAACGTGTCCAGTCTCGCCGGAAAAAGAGGAAGTGCGAATAATTCGATTTACTGCGTTTCTAAATTTGGCGTCACAGGTTTAACTCAAAGCTTGGCCAAGGAATTGGGACCCAAGGGCATTCGCGTGAATGCGGTTTGTCCGGTGTATGTGCAAACCGCAAGCCTGGCACAAGCCTTGAAAGATGAGAATTCTCCGTCGCATGGAAAAGATATCAAAAGTTACCTGAAAAAATTTGCATCGGAACAATCGGCTTTAAAACGTCTGCCGAAAGCGGATGAAGTGGCCAAAGCTTGTTTATTTTTGGCTTCGGATCAGGCATCGGCCATCACGGGACAATCGATCAATGTGGATTGCGGTGTTTTACCCCAATAAATATCGTTATGAACGCAAATAAAAAAAAGAAAGTGGTTGCTGTGATCCCGGCGCGTATGGCGGCGTCGCGTTTTCCCGGCAAGCCGCTGCAGCCGATCTTGGGGCTGCCGATGATCGAGCATGTGCGCCGACGGGCATTGTTGTGCGATGTCCTGGATGAAGTGGTTGTAGCCACTTGCGATCAAAAGATTTTAGATACGGTTAAGCAACACCATGGTCGGGCCGTTATGACATCGGATCAGCATTTGCGGTGTACCGATCGAGTTGAAGAAGCCATGGGGCATCTTCAGGCTGATATTGTTGTGATCCTGCAGGGAGATGAACCGCTTTTTGAAGGGGATATTTTGCGCAAGCTGGTGACGCCTTTATTGAACGACGACAAAATCCTGTGCACAAATCTTTTGTCAACGATCACTGATCCCCAGGATCTTCAAGACCAGGACATTATTAAAACTGTTTTGGATCAACAAGGGTTTGTCATGTATTTTTCGCGGGCGGCAATCCCGTTTTTCAGGGTCAAGGGCGGTAAGGGAATGCCTGTTTACCGGCAAACCGGGCTGTCCGCGTTCCGTAAAGATTTTCTGCATAAATTTTCAGGGCTTCAACCGACACCGTTGGAGATCACAGAGTCGATCGATTTTTTAAGGATCCTTGAGCATCGCTATTCTGTGTTCGGAGTTGTCAGCGACGTGCGCACCGTTGGCGTTGACCGGCCGGATGATATCGGGATCATTGAGAAGATCCTTAGAGAAGATCCCAAGCAGTCCGATCTTTATAATCAAATTTTAAATATTCGATGAAGAAAAAAATTTTTGTAGCCCTTTCCAGTTTTGCTCAGCATGGTCAAGCGCCCGTTGAATTGTTAAAGAAAAGCGGCTTTGAGTTTGTGCTGAACACTTCGGGTAAAAGGCTTGGGGTCAAAGAGATCGTTGCCATGGCGGTTGATGCCGACGGCATCATTGCCGGCGTGGAACCGTATGACACAAGTGTTTTGGAACAATTGCCCAGGCTGCGCTGCCTTAGCCGCTGCGGGGTTGGGACAGATAATATTGATCTCAAAAAAGCTGAAGAGAAAGGAGTTGTTGTTTTAAACACATCGGACGTGGTCGTCCAGCCTGTTGCGGAGTTGACGCTGGCAATGGCCATGGATCTCTTGCGCAAGATCACCTTTCATACGGAATTATTGCGCCAAAATAAATGGCAGAAATTAACCGGGAATTTATTAAAGGGAAAGACCGTCGGCATCATCGGCCTGGGGCGGATTGGCAAAAAAGTGGCTGAGCTATTTCTAAAATTAGATGCGCATGTGTGCGCGACTGACCTTAACCCTGATCAGCGCTGGGCAAAAGAAAATAATGTGCGGTTATTATCACTGGAAGAGCTATTAAGGTCTTCTGATATCGTCACGCTTCATCTTTTTACAACGGATGATTCGTTTTGTTTAGGAATTAAAGAGCTGGGTTTGATAAAAAAAGGGGCAGTTCTCATCAATACCGCCCGCGGAAAATTTATTGATGAGACAGCTTTGGTCAAAGCTTTGAAGAACGGTCATTTAGCCGGAGCAGCGGTTGATGTTTATCCGCAAGAGCCTTATGCCGGAGAATTGTGCCGTTTACCCAACGTGCTTTTAACTCCGCACGTGGCAACGCTGACTGAAGAATCCCGCCTGGAAATGGAAATCCAGGCAACAAATAATCTCATTGATTTTTTAAAAGGTAACAGATGCCTCGGATCACGGTTTTAATGACGGTTTATAACGGTTCAAAATATTTACGCCTTTCGCTGGAGGCTGTTTTAAATCAGACCTTGAGAGATTTTGAATTTTTAATTATCAATGACTGCAGCACGGATGATTCATTAGAGATCATCCGTTCTTACAATGACCCGCGTATTGTTGTTCAGACCAATGAAAAGAATTTAGGCCAGACCCGCAGTTTGAACGTTGGGTTAGAAAAAGCCCAGGCAAAATATATCGCGCGCATGGATGCGGATGACTTGGCTTATCCGCGCTGGTTGGAAGAACAATACAAATACATCACTTCTCACGACGTTTCTGTTGTGACAACGAAAGCGGCAGTCATCGATACGCAAGGCCGATTGAAACGCATTTTAAATTCTCCAGACACGTTTGAAGAAATGCTTTTGGAATCCATGTTCGCTTCCCCGGTCAATCATGTTGGTTCACTCTTTGGTAAGCAAGATGCAGTATCCGTAGGCGGCTATAATGAGGATATGGTGATTTCCGCTGATTTTGGTTTATGGTCAAAGATGCTTCATCGGGGATTTCGATTTGCTACCACACCCGAAATTCTCATTGCTATCCGATTTCACGATCAATCCGCAAGCGCCATGCGGGTCGATAAAGAAATGAAAGAATCGTCGTGGCTGATGGGGCAGAATGTCGCCTGGCTGACCGGGCTTGCGTTATCTGCAGAAGATACTTTGTTATGGTGGCAATGGGTGTATCGGACGGCCAGTTTGAATGAAGAACAGTTCGCTCATGTTTTAAAGACCGTTAACAAGGCTTATGAATCGATCAAGAAAGAATTTTCGATTTCCCCCAAAGTGATCCAAAGGGTGAGGGTTACTCAAAGCAAGGTTGTTTTTGTCAAAAAGATCTTTGGATGCATCAAAGATAATAAGACCAAAGAGATTGTCCGTCTTTGTGAGGCTTATAAGATTTACGCTGGCCATGATCCATTGTTTGTGTTGATCGCCATGTTGGCCGGACTGGGTAACGGGGTCTTAAAAATTCTGCCCTTTGCTTACGAAAAGATTGCTCTATGGAAGGCTTGGGGGAGAACAAGGCTTTGTTTTTAATAAGATTTTAGAATCGAAACAAGATTCCAAAAAAGGAAAAGAGCATGTTGAATAATAAAACGATCTTAGTGACGGGTGGTACCGGATCATTCGGCAAAAAGATGGTTCAGGCTATTTTGATGCGCTATAAACCGAAAGCGCTTCTTATATTCAGCCGTGATGAATTAAAACAATTCGAAATGTCACAAAAGTTCAGCACGCACAAGTATCCTTTTTTACGGTATGTTTTGGGCGATGTCCGCGATAAAGAACGATTGAGTAGTGTTTTTAAGGGGGTAGATTATGTTATTCATGCGGCGGCCTTAAAACAGGTTCCCGCCGCGGAGTATAATCCGGATGAATTTATTAAGACCAATGTTTTGGGGGCGATGAATATTATTGCTGCTGCCATCCAGAACAATGTCAAGAAGGTCATTGCTTTGTCGACGGATAAAGCGTGCAACCCGATCAATTTGTACGGCGCAACGAAATTATGTTCCGACAAACTTTTTATGGCGGCCAATCATCATAGCGAAAGCAGCGCCACCGTTTTTGCTGTTGTGCGTTATGGCAATGTGTTAGGGAGCCGGGGCTCTGTCGTGCCGTTTTTCCAGGAAAGGGCCCAGACAGGTGTTATTCCCATCACGGATGCCCGCATGACACGTTTTTGGATCACGCTCAATCAAGCGGTGGATCTGGTCTTGATGGCTTTGAACATGGCTAAAGGGGGAGAGCTTTTTGTTCCGCGCATTGCTTCTATGAAGATAACGGATCTGGCCAAGGCGATCGCCCCAAAATGTCGTCTGGAAGTCATCGGTATCCGCCCCGGCGAGAAGATCCATGAAACGCTGATCAGTGAAGACGAGGCCCGCAATACGGTCGAATTCAAAGATTGCTATGTGGTGCAGCCAAATGCTGACAAAAGGACAGAGCTTCTTAAAAATAATGTTCCGAGCGGCGGCCGCCTTTGTCCTGAAGAATTCGAGTATTCATCCGATAACAATACTCAATGGTTGACCGTCGATCAGCTGCAGGACATGGTCCAATCTGTTTCTGATGATTATGAAATAGAGAAATCCCGGTGGGCTTTGGACCATCTTCCTCAATAATCACCATGGCTTACGATAAGAAGAAAATTTTAATTACCGGTGTCAGTGGTTTATTGGGCAGTAACCTGGCGTATGCTTTTGCCAGTGATTACGATGTGATAGGCTTGTATAAGAATTTTTCGTTGAAGTTAAAAGGGATAAAGTCTGAATCTGTGGACATCCTCCATGCCTCTTCGTTAGTTAAGGTTATGGCTTCTTTTAAGCCCGATGTTGTGGTTCATTGCGCTGCTTTGGCTAATATTGATGAATGTGAAAGAAATCCTGTTTTGGCAAAGCAACTTAATGTGGAAGGGACCGCTAATGTGCTTCAGGCCCTGGAAGGGTCTGATGTCAAACTGATCCATATTTCGACGGATGCTGTTTTTGATGGATTGAAGGGACGATACAAAGAAGGCGACGCAACTAATCCCGCAAACCAATATGGGATCACAAAATTAGAAGCTGAACAGATTGTTTCAAAGTATAAAAATTTATTGATTGTGCGAACTGCCTTTTGGGGATGGAATGCTCAGCCCAAATTGTGTTTCGCAGAATTTGTTATTCAAGAATTATCACAAGGAAAAAAGATCCAAGGATTCACAGATATTTTTACGACTTTTTTGTATACGTTTGTTTTAGCCCGGCTCATTGATACGGCCATTCGAAAGGATTTAAAAGGGGTTTATCACTTTGCCAGCAGCACCGCCTTTTCTAAGTATGCCTTTGCCTGCCAGATCGCCGAACGTCTTAACTTAGATAAAACCCTGATTGAACCTGTTTCGATAGAGGCGGCAACTTTAGTTCATAGGGGAAGGGATTTGACTTTATGTGCCGATCAATTAGCCAGAGATCTAGGCCAGAAGGTCCCTTCTCTAGAGGAATCTATTGAGCAGTTTTGTCGGGATTTTCAATCTGGCTTCTTTAGCAAAATAAAAATGTCAGGGGACTTATGAATTTACCCAGGGAAGTTAATAAAGATTGCTGGCTTTTGGTATTGGATATGCTGGGCTTGGGCATCTTAGGTTTTTGTTGTTTTTTATATTCTGTCTACGGATCTGATTTTGCTGAAAGGCATATTTCTTTTCCTCAATTAGATTTTCCTGTTTTTGTCGGCGAGATCCTGCTTATTGGATGTATGTCTTTGTTTTTTGCAAAATGGCGGCTTCAAAAATTTGTTTGTAACCGCTGGGGCTTGTTGATCATATGTTTTATGTTCTGGGTTATCGTTAATGCTTTGGTGGGCCATGTTATCTATGGGCCGTTATCTTTCCGGAACGCTGCTTTATTTTATTATCCATTCTTTGCAGTATTGAGTTTTAGTTTTTTCAACAAGAAACTATTATCAAAGTTTAAATATGTGTTGGCCGCCTTTCTTGGGCTGGTTATTGTTTCAAAGCTCTCGAGTGGTTATTTTTGGTTAAATTATATGGTTTTAATTTTATTTTTATTATTAGGTTTTGAGAAACCTTGGTTAAAGGTTTCAGGTCTTATTTGTATCCTTTTGTTCGGTCACTTGGATTCCTTCTTTACAGGAAGTCGTTCAGGCCTGGTTTCTAGTATTTTAGCCGGCATCTTTGTCTTTATTTTTTTTCTGAAGTTTTATTTTAATGTATTTCTTAAAGTTTTGGCTATGATTTTTTGTATTGTTTTTATCTTCTTTGGGATCAAAAATTTTTCAGATCTAAATGGAGTTTCATCCATGATTAATTTTGGAACAGTGATTAATGAATATAAAATACAAAATAAGTACATCCAAGAAAGAAAGAAGGACTTTGTATTCGAAGCGCTACCGATCAAGTTATATCATCAGAATCCATCAACAATTTTAGCTTCGCCGACAAGTATTGATATCACGCCTGTATCTAAGATTGAAACAAGCCCGGCTCTTGAGAATAAGGACCTGAAGCAAAACTCAACATCGACAGGATTGGAGTCTACGGAGTCTCTTTTGGGGGAAGTGGAAGAATCCGCAAGTGCGTTCAATTCTGGGCTTGTTGCGCCATCATCTAAGATTGAAACAAGCCCGGCTCTTGAGAATAAGGACCTGAAGCAAAACTCAACATCGACAGGATTGGAGTCTACAGAGTCTCTTTTGGGGGAAGTGGAAGAATCCGCAAGTGCGTTCAATTTTTGGCTTGTTGCGCCATCATCTAAAAAATATAGATTGCCAGAAACCGCCGTTAATAATATCCTTTTTAGAATTTTTATTTGGAGAGATATGTTTTCCGAACTGTTTAGCCAAAAGGCGTTTTTTGGGGTGGGTTTTGGTAAGCCCCAAAGGTCCGAGTCCATTGAGATCCTCAGGTGGGCTGAGGGGGAATGGGAAAGGGATGGGTGGATAACTCCGCACAACTCTTTTATTCATATCATTTATAGAGTGGGCATCATTGGAGTCTTTTTTATCATAGGGCTATTCTCGGTTTTCTTGAACTTATTAAAGAGTTTTGTGCGTAATCGTTCTTTGAAAGGAATTTTACTTCTCTCGGCTATGGTGTATTGGATGACCATGGCAAATTTTTTGTTAATTTTTGAATTGCCTCATTATGCCATTCCGATGTGGACGATGTTTGGTCTTGCTCTCGGGTACGCTCATCAGCAGCGTCATATGGCTTAGGTCAATTGAATGGAATTAAAGAATAAAAAATTCTTGTTAAGGGGGCTGTGGTTTGACTTGGGGCGTTTGGATGATTTTGAATCTGCGCAGGACGTATTTCTAAAAATTTAAAGAATAATTCCCGTTTTCAATTATGAAAAGACGGATCCTCATCACCGGTGTTCATGGCTTTCTAGGCCAAGCCCTCTACCGATATTTCTCAAATGATCCTCGGCATTTTGAAGTCTTTGGATTGACTCGCGGGAACGGGGAGAATAAGCATATTATCAAGTGCGACCTTTTAAATGTATCGAAAGCAAGATCAGTTTTAAAGAAAATATCTCCGCAAATCATCTATCATTTAGCCGGCGGGTTGGCGCCCAAGGACCGCGAAATGTGGGAAACGAACGTGGTCACGACGAAAAATATTTTAGAATTTTTAAAAGATAATCGCCAGTGGAATACGCGGGTTGTTATCCCTGGCTCGGCGGCAGAATATGGAAGGGCTTCAGCCAAGAAATTAATCAGAGAAACGCAGATCCCTAGACCTGTTGTATGGTACGGGTTCGTTAAGTGGATGCAGACAAAGCTCGCGCTTAGTTATGTGTCTCAAGGGCTTGACGTTGTCATCGCTCGAATGTTTAATATTACTGGCGAGGGAGTCCCTTTCCAACTTGTCGTTGGTCGTTTTGCCCAACAGATCGTCAAGATTGAACGTAAACTTCAACCCAAGGAGATGCATACTCGCGGGTTAAATGGGCAGCGGGATTTCGTTGATATTAACGATGTCTGCCATGCTCTTGATCTGATTGCCGAGCGCGGCCGTCGAGGGGAGATCTATCACATCGCTTCCGCCCGACCAACGAAAATACGTCATCTGCTGGATGCTTTTTTAAGTTTGGCCAAAGTCAAAGGTATCCGGGTCATCGAAGAAAAAGAGTCAGAATTACGCAGTTTCGATGCCATTGGCTCTTTTGCCAAACTCAAGAAGATCTCGGGATGGCAGCCCAAGGTGAGTTTTCAGGAAAGTCTTCAAGAAACATTGCGCAGTTATAGGCAAAAGCAGTAACCTTTGTTATGAAAATTTTGATAGGACATAATTATTACCAAACCGCCGGTGGGGAAGATGCTGTTGTGCGTTCGGAAGCCGCTCTCCTTAAGGATTACGGCGAGGAGGTTTTTTTATATGAACGGAATAACGAAGAATTAAATCGTTTCAATGTGTTGAAGAAAGCGATGCATTTCGCCCTATTGAAACATTCCTCAGAAACTTATCGCCAGTTAAGAGAGTTGATTAAGCGCGTACGTCCCGATGTTGCTCACTTTCACAATATTTTTTACATGATGACCCCGGCCGTCTACGAAGCCTGCCGTGACGAGGGCATTCCCATTGTACAAAGCCTTCATAATTTTCGTTTGATGTGTGCCAATGGTTTATTTTTTCGTGACGGGAACGTGTGCGAAGATTGTTTGACTAAAAGCAGGTGGGAGGGGATCAGGCATCGATGCTTGCGTGATTCAGCATTCATGACCGGGGCAGTGTCATCGGCCGTCCACGCTCACTGGGGCAAGGGAACGTGGCTTAAGACTATTGACGGTTATATTGTCGCTTCCGCATTTACACGCCGTAAATACATTCAGGCAGGCATCCCATCGGAGAAAATATCGGTTAAACCTAACTTCCTCTATCCAGACCCAGGGATGCATCGAAAAGATTCTGGTTACATCGTGTACGTCGGGCGTTTGAGCCATGAAAAAGGTGTCGAGGTGTTATTGGAAGCATGGAGGTCTCTCGCCGGCGTTCCGCTTAAGATCCTTGGCAGCGGCCCTCTCGAGCAAAAATTAAAAGCGTTTGTTGCAGATAATAAAATGCCCCATGTAGAATTTTTGGGATTTGCTGGTCAGGCGGTCTATGAGGTCTCGATGCGCGGGGCGAGGGCCATTGTTATTCCCTCGCAGTGTTATGAAAATTTTCCACGCGTTGTGGCTGAGGCGTTCGCTTATGGCGTGCCGATCGTGTGCAGCCGTTTGGGAAGCTTGGTGGAGTTGGTAGAGGAAAATGAGACCGGTCTGCTGTTTGAACCGGGGAATGCGGCCGAGTTAAGTCAGAAAATTCGTAGGCTCATGACAAGTCCCGGGGAAGCTCAGTATATGGGACAAAATGCCCGACAGGTATTTGAGGAGAAATATTCTGCGCAGGCCAATTATCAAAAGCTGATCGAGATCTATGGGCAGGCGATCGCGATGGCGCAGAGGGGCTGCTAATGGCCTGTTGGGAATTACACCATCACCGCAATATTCACCTGGAAAAGTACAAGGCATCAATGCACAAGAAAAATGAACAAAGGTCTGTTTTTTTCAATTTTTTGAAACGTCGCTTCAGATGGATGGATATTTATTTTATTGCTGTTACGGTTGCCTATATTGCGTGGAGAGGCGTGATCTTCTTAAAAAAGATCCTTTAAAATTTCACAAAAAGAAGGATTTATGGTTTCTGTTGTTTTGCCCGCGTACAATGAACGAAGGAATGTTTTAGCGCTTATTCAGGAGATCCATGAGGTTTTAAGAAACGTTTCTCATGAGATCCTTATCGTTGATGATGACAGCTCTGATGGGACTCTTTCGGCCGTTGAAGGTTTGAGCGATCCCTGCGTCAAGGTGTTCGTGCGACGGGAAGACAAGGGTTTGGCGAAGGCGATCCGCCACGGTATCGAACGGGCGCATGGAGAAACGCTTGTCGTGATGGACTCTGATTTTAACCATCCACCGCAGTATATTCCTTTGATGCTCGACGCTTTGCGTACCCATGACTGTGTTTCAGGTTCGCGTTTTCTGTCGGGTGGCGGGATGCTAAGCCCGTGGCATTTATTTTTTACGCGCTGGTTCAATGTTTTTGTCCGCTGGGTGATCCGTGGCCGGATTTTAGATAATTCCTATGGATTTTATGGTATTAGGAAGGAAGCCGTCGGCGTGCTGGACTTTGATAAGATCTTTTGGGGGCATGGGGATTATTGTATCCGGCTTATGTATTATTTGCAGAAGCGCGGGGTGAGTATTCTGGAAATTCCCATCGTCAACGGCCTCAGGCGTTATGGACGGCCCAACAGGCAATACATCAGAAATTTTTGCCGGTATTTCGGTGAAGTTCTTAAACTTGTTTTTAAAGAACAGGTGCGGTGTGCTGGATAGCGTCATTAAAAAAACGATTAACGCCCTTGACATTCCATGGGCGAAGCCGTTCTTGGGCGAAAAAGAAAAAGCGTATCTTACGGATGCTTTGGCATCGGCCTGGATCTCAGGCGGCCCGTATGTGGAACGTTTTGAACATGATTTTTCCAGCCGGATGAAATCATCCGTCGGTGTTGCCGCATCCAGCGGGACCGCGGCATTGCAGCTGGCGGTTACAGCATCCGGGCTTGGTCCGGGCGATGAAGTCATTGTTCCCGGATTTTCCTTTGCCGCTCCGGTCAATGTTGTTTTAAATACCGGTGCGACCCCTGTTTATGCCGACGTGGATCCCTGGACCTGGTGTATCGATCCGGTTTTTATTGAAAAAAAGGTCACATCTAAGACCAAAGCGATCATCGTTGTCCATATTTACGGGAACGTTTGCGATATGGATGCGATCATGACGATCGCGCGCAAACATCAATTGACAGTGATCGAGGACGCGGCGGAAGCGGCATTTTCAAAATTGAACGGCCGTTTTGCCGGCACCTGGGGTGACGCCGGAGTTTTCAGTTTTCAGGCGACCAAGACGATCACAACGGGCGAAGGTGGTTTCGTATTAAGCCTAAAACAAGAATGGCTGGATCATATGCGCCTGATGCGCGACCATGGCATGTCCAAGGATAAACGTTATTGGCATGATGTGAGGGGATTTAATTTCCGTTTGACCAATCTGCAGGCTGCTGTCGGCTGCGCGCAGTTGGATAATATCCAAGCTATCATTGTTAAAAAACAGCGGGTGTATGAGGAGTATTGCCGTCAGCTGCATGGTATTCCTGGTGTTACGATGCAGGAATTCAAGGCTGGTGTGGCCCCTGTTGTTTGGGCTGTTGCGCTGCGGCTGGATCCCGGTATCTGCCGTTGGGGACGGGATGATGTCATGAATAGGATGGGGGAAGAAGGGATCGAAACACGGCCGGGTTTCTATCCGTTCAGCGCTATGCCGTTATACCGGACGCCGGCGTTAAGCGTGGCCTCCCGTATCGCAGGCGAGATCTTGATCTTACCGTCGTTTACCGGGTTAACGTCCGATGAGATCAGCCGTGTTTGTGATTCTTTAAAAAAAGCGATTCAATAATATCCTTGGGGAGGATTCCGTATTTTGGGAAAGAATCTTGACAAGATAGCGCATTTGCCGACTTTGCTTCTGGTGATCGGTTATCCGGTCTTCTGGATCGAGATGTTTTCCGGATCTGCGCACGGAGGTGTCACCTCGCCTTTAGCAGCGGCCATCTTTCTTGTCGCTGTTGTGTTTGTTTTTGTAGGGGCGCGCGCATCAATCTTGAATGCCTGGAACGACGGCCTGAAACAAATAAGCAGTTGGAGCCTGTTCCATAAGACCGCTCTTGGCGTTGGAGTTTTTTTGAGCGGATGCATTTTGTTGTGTGCGCTCTGGCAGTCACTTTTACCGCCGCATTTGATCCAGGAGTTTGATGCTCTGAATTACCATATCACGTTGCCGCGGCAGCATCTCATTTTGGGAAGTTTCGCGCATATCCCGTGGTCGACGGCGGATCTTTATTTTTTACCGGTTGATTTTGCATTGGCGCCGTATTGGCTGATGACGGCGCTGCCGAATAAATTCCCTCAGTTTTTTTTCTTGCTCGGATTGTTGGCTGTTGCCATTCGTCTTGTGCGCAGATTTTCCAACGGTAGTTGGATGGCTGGTATTTGGGCTGTTTTCGCTATTTTAGGAACGCACAGCATCGGCATTCAGGCCGGGACAGCAATGTTAGATATTGTGATCGGGTATTTATTGCTGGCGGCCCTTGATAGTTTTTTATCCGGGTGTTATGTACTGGCTGCGGTTGAATTGGCGTTTTATGTCTGGTCCAAATCATTTTTGCCTATTCAATTTCTTGCGACATTGGCGGGCATTGTCATTATTTTCTGGGCGGCGCAACGTTTCGGGTTTCGGTCTGCAGCATGGGGATTCGGACCCAGTGAATTTTTTAAAATTGAAGGCAAGGATCTGAAGAAGCTGTTTTTTTCTTTTGTGATATTGAGCGTATTTATAGCCGGACCGTTTGTTGCTAAATCGTTTTATTATACAGGCACTGTGCTTTTTCCTTTTGGTGTCGGCATGCTGTTGCCTAAAGGGATGGATGTGCACGCAACGCAATGGGATTCGCTTAAACAGGCAACCGACCAGGTCCTTCATACGCGTGATCAGTACGGCTCCGGGCGCTCATGGCCTGAGTTTATTAAACATTTTTGGCTGATCGCGGTCCCTGAAAAGGGTGTAAATAACCGTTACGATTATCCGGTCGGGTTGATGTATTTGCTCCTGGCGGGGCCGTTCTTTTATTATTTTTTTTCAGATTTGCGCGCGAAAATCCTGACGGTCCTGCCGATGTTCGTTGTGATGTACTGGGGATTTTGGTGGATGGGCTCGCAGCAAACGCGATTTTTATTTTTTCCTTTAACTCTTTTGTTCATTGTGACGATCGCCCGTTTAAAAGAGCCGTCTAAGGTTTTAGCTGTAACAATGGTGATATCGCTGGCTTTGGTGAGTTTGTCGGTTGTGCGCGCCTACCGAGGTGATTTCGGCAAATGGGGAGTTGAGGTTTTGCGGGATAAGGACCTGAAACTTTTGCAGATGGCCAAAAACGTTCAGCCGGGACAAACGGTCACGCTGGATTTCTTTGACGCGGCCTATGCCGCGTTTCCCGTGGATGTCCGGGGTGTTGATTCGGTCTTTGTATTAAAATGATTCGGGAGCATCATTATGAATTATGAACAGTTCGGGTTGTTTTTGGTGTATTTAGGCGCGCTCTTTACGGCAGGTGTTGCATTTTATTATTTTCTTAATCCGCGGCATGAACATTTCTTGAACCGGAGCGTTTATTTAGGGGAATGTCTTCTCCTCGGCGGGATCCTGGTCGTGGGGGAGCTTTTGTTGCTTTCATTTACGCGTTTTTATAATGCGCCTTTTTTGTGGGCAACGGTCATTGCCAATTATGCATTTTTATTCTCTGGGCATGTACGCAGCCAATGTTTTTCTTTGTTCGCCAAGAAAACTCATTGGGATGTCCCGTTAGTTCTGTTTTATCTTTTGACCGGTTTTTTTATTTTCCGCAATCTCTATTTTCTCGTCGATGTCGACTCTCACTCAACCTATTTGTTTGCCCAGAAACTTTGGTTGGCCAAAGGTACGAGCTTATGGGCGGATAAAGGGGTGGATATGCGTGTGTTTACCCCGCATTTTAATGCCATTCCCTATGCCTTGGGGATATCGCTTTTCCCAAAAGAGACACTATTCCCGCAGCTAGTTGTGGCATCGTGGACCGTAATTGTTCTTTTTTTAGTATTTGGTTATACAAGCTGGAGGTTCAACCGTTATTACGGCGTGGCAGCATGCATGCTGGTTTTATTTAACGACCACATGTATTATTCCGGTGCCAACCAGTGCTGCATCATCAACAGCGCATTGGTTGCATTCTTATTTGCCGCTTCTTACAATTTTTGGTTGGCTCACCGCGATCGAAATATGTTTCGGATGGTGTTGGCATTGATCTTTCTCAGTCATTTAATGGCCAATAAATATCAGATGGTTTATGTAACTTTTTTAGTTCTGTTCTTGGGCCTTGTTATTCAGCCCGATTTGCGTCAGGTCGTTAGGTCGATCATGCGCAACCGTTGTTGGTTGTTGGCGATGATCGTCGCTGCAGTGCTGGCATCGCTCTGGTATGTAAAGAATTTTATTATTACGGGTTGTCCTGCGTTCCCGATTTTAGCCGGAAAATTTGGTGTCATGGGTTGGACGCCTGAGCGCGAGGCTGCGTTTTTAAAAGGTTGCGGTCATCTGTCTCTCTTGAAACTCATCAAATATAGTTCTTATTTATTCATTTGGCCCGGTGTTCAAGCTGCCAAATGGGTGTTTTTTGTCATCTTTTTCTTGCCGGTCATTCTCTTGATGAATGCTGTACGGTCCCGCTTTGATGATGGAATAAAGGAATGGGTATTCTGGCTTGGGGTTTCCTTATTGGCAACGATCGGCATATGTTTGACGAATTATACAGATCCGCGGGTTTATCGTTATGCGATCGCTGTTTTGGCCTTCACAACGGTTTTTTCCATTGACTATATTCTGCGTTATTGCTTTACTATTCAGAACAAGATTATTTTGGCGTCCGTAGTTTTATTTCTGGCGTTGCCGCAGTATGGTATTATGTTTGACCAAGGCAGCACTTACAAACGACCGACATTTCAAGATAACTTTGATGTGCTTCTGGACCGTTTGCATATGTCGGACGTGGGCCCGCGGTATTTTCCGACTAATTTGATCATAGATAAAGAGTATGCGCAACACAGCGATAAGACGCCCTTGGCGGCGTGGTTGACGGGAGAGGGGGGGAAGTCTGCCCCCGGTTCAGCGTTTCTTTTGCCGATTCGGCCGCAGGTGGACTTATGGCATACTTCGATTATTCGCTGGGATTCGTATGACTTCGCCCCATTGATGGTTAAAGATCTGCACGATTATGGATTGCAATGGCTGATGGAAGTTAAAGATGGGAAGCTTGTGTTTCATCCCGTCGAGGATTATCCGGCGTATTCGGAAATTTTTGAACGTGACCCAAAACAACTTTTTTATAATTACGGCTTCCCGGAAGAGCTTGCACGGGTTGATCGGTAAGGTTAATTGATGAAGTTAAGTATATTAATACCTGTCTATAATGAGAGACAATGGATCGAACAATGCGTGGAGCGTGTCGTGGCCCAGCCAGTTCGCGGGGTGATGGATTTAGAGGTCATCATTGTCGATGATGGATCCAGCGATGGGACGGACCGTGCGCTGGAACAGCTCAGCAAAAAATATCCGGCTGTTGTAAAAGTGATCACGCATCGCCACAACCAAGGCAAGGGGGCGTGCATCCGCAGCGCGGCGGCTCAAATGACCGGCGATATTTGCGTCATTCAGGACGCTGATCTTGAATATGACCCTGCCAATTATCCGCTTCTTTTAGGGCCTTTGGTCGACGGAATTGCTGATTGCGTGTACGGTTCGCGTTTTCAGGGTGAGCAGCCTAAGCGGGTTCTTTTGTTTTGGCATTATTTGGGTAATAAATTCTTGACGTTTTTGAGCAACGTATTTAACAACATTAATATTACCGATATGGAGACCGGCTATAAGGCGTTTCGCAGCGACATTTTCAAGAGGATCAATATCGTTTCCGACCGTTTCGGTTTTGAACCGGAAGTGACCGCCAAGATCGCGCGCCTGCACTGCCGGATGTATGAGGTGGGCATCAGTTATTTCGGACGCACCTATGCCGAGGGCAAAAAGATCACCTGGATGGATGGTATTAAAGCGGTCTTTTCGATTTTTAGATTTTGGATATTTCATTAATGCCATTGCGAGTCCCCCGCAGGGGACGAAGCAATCCCAAAGACTTGGCGATTGTTTCGCTCCCGCGACGTGACCTCGGGGTCGCTCCCCGGCCTGCCACCTGGCCGCAGCCGGGGCAGGCGCAATGACGATAGCGTTATGAGTGTTTAATGGATCATTCAACCGGTTTTCAAGACCACCAACGGCTTAATCTTTTAGGGGTCAAAGTTAGCGAAGTGACGATCCCGTTGGCTGTTGATATTATCGACGGCTGGATTCGATCTCATCGGAAGGTCTATGTTTGCGTTGCTCCTGTTTCCACGCTGGTGGATTGTCAGAAGAACGACGATTATAAAAATATTGTCAATCGGGCTGGTATGGTGACGCCCGACGGGATGCCGGTGGTTTGGCTCGGCAAGGCCAGCGGAAGCCGTGTCATTGAGCGCACATATGGCCCTGACCTGATGCTCGCTTTAACGCAGGCCGGCCAGACAAAAAAGTATCGCCATTTTTTTTACGGCGGCCAGCCGGAAACAATGGACCTTTTGGGAAAGAAATTAAAAGCAAAATTTCCTGATGTTAATATTGTTGGAAAATATTCCCCGGTATTTGTGCCGTATGCTCAACAAGAGAGCCGGGAAATCATCGATCTGATTAATAAAATTAAACCTGACATTTTATGGGTCGGCTTGGGATCTCCTAAACAGGATTTTTGGATGAGCCTGCACAGGTCCCTTTTGGAAGTGCCGGTCATGATCGGCGTTGGAGCGGCGTTCGATTTTATTTCCGGGGTCAAGCCCCAGGCGCCGTTATGGATGCAAAAGAGCAGCTTAGAATGGGTGTTCCGCCTGTTGAGCGAACCTCGGCGGCTCTGGAAACGCTATTTGGTTGGTAACGTGAGATTTTTATATTACGTCGGGTGCGATGGCATCAAACGTCTTTTCAAGGTTTTCTATTCTGCTTCGCTCTAGCAACGGATCGATGCTTGAGCTTCGCAGCAATGATTCCTCGAGAAGCAGAATATTGCTTCGAAGCACATCGCGTTTCATTGCTAATGCGAAGAAGAATAAATAATCTTTTAACGTAAAATTTAAGTCCGTTTATGGCCAGAATTAACAGATATCTTTTTATCAAATTGGCGTACATGGTCATTGATGTTTTGTTTATGGCCTTGGCCGTGTTTTTGGCGTGCAAATTTCGTGCCAGCACCCTGCCTTTTTCTATTACTTTTGAAAATATTTTCTTTGACCCAGAAAATTCTGTTCGTTCATTGCTTTTGATGTGGATCCCTATCACTATTTTTATTAATCAGAGCAACGCGCTTTATGAAACCAAGCGCGAGAAGCTGGAGAGCATCGAGGTTTTTCAGGTGTTCAGGGCGGTTGTAGTCTCATCTTTGTCCATGATTGTTTTGATCTATTTGGTCAAGATCGAGGGTTTCCCGCGCAGCATTTTACTGATCAGCGCCGTTTTGATAGCAATTTTTTTCTCGGTCTGGCGTATCATTAAACGCAGTTTTATTGAGTATTTGGTGGCTCAAGGGTTTAATAATTTTCGTGCGCTTATTATCGGTGCTGGCAAGGTTGGCTTAATGCTGGAACAGGAGTTAAATAAACAAAGTGGTTTGGGGATCAAGGTGTTGGGATATTTGGATGATTTTAAAACGGAACAGAACCTTCCTTCTGGTGCCAAGATTCTTGGGAAATTGGCGGATTTCCCGACGATAGCTAAGAGAGAATTTATTCAGCAGGTGTATGTTACGATCCACAATGATTCGGCATTCTTTTTGAAAGTGCTTGAAGACGCCAGGGATCTGGGGATCGCGGTGCGCGTCGTTCCGCAGGGCTTTGAATTGATGCAAAGTGAATTTAACAAATACAACATCGGCATCATTCCTGTTTTGGAATATTGCGATACACGCAACCTTCATCGCCATCAGGGCAAGCGGTTGTTTGATCTTGCGGTGGGTTGGGCATTATTGATTGGGGCATTCCCAATATTTCTTACTATTGCTATTTTAGTCAAGCTGGCCAGTCCGGGACCGGTATTTTATTTTTCCAAACGTTATGGCCGTCGGGGGCAGCTTTTTGACATGTTCAAGTTTCGCAGTATGGTCCACAACGCGGATAAACTTCTGCGGGAGTTAAAAAAACACAATGACGTGGACGGCCCTATCTTTAAAATGAGAAAAGATCCAAGGGTGACCCGTATGGGCGCGTTTTTGCGCAAGTACAGTTTGGATGAACTGCCCCAGATCATCAACGTCATCAAGGGCGACATGAGCCTGGTGGGGCCGCGGCCGTTGCCCATTGAACAGGTCGAAAGAGAAGATTTCCGGCAATTAAAACGTTTGGACGTCCGTCCTGGCATCACGGGGCTGTGGCAGATCCGCGGCCGCAGCGACGTTTCTTTTCAGAGGCTGGTCAAGTGGGACATTTGGTACATCAATAACTGGTCGTTTTGGCTTGACCTTCATATCCTGTGGCAGACCCTTCCGGTGGTTTTAAAAGGGCGGGGGGCTTACTAAGATTATACCGCATGGCTTTTTGTTCCTTCCCGAAGAGGAATTTTTAGTACCTCTTAGGGTAATTTTCGTTTATAATGGAAAAGTTTTTAATTTGATATTTGGTTTTATTGAGGTAACGAGCAATGAAAAAAGCTTTGATCACAGGTATCACCGGCCAGGACGGATCCTATCTCGCGGAGTTGTTGCTGAAGAAGGGATACGAGGTTTACGGGATCATCCGTCGGGCCAGCCAGTTTAATACCGGCCGCATCGACCATCTTTATCAAGACCCTCACGAGAAGAATGTCAGATTGCGCCTTCTTTATGGCGATCTTAACGATGCCAGTTCCCTGAATCATACTGTTAAGACCGTCAAGCCCGACGAGATATATAATTTAGGCGCGCAGAGCCATGTGAAGGTGAGTTTTGAAGTGCCTGAATACACGGCTGAAATCACAGCCTTGGGAACGATCCGTTTGCTGGAAGCCATCCGTGATTCGGGCATTAAGACCAAATTTTATCAGGCCTCCAGTTCCGAAATGTACGGGAATGTTTTAGAAACTCCTCAGACGGAAAAAACCCCGTTTAATCCGCGCAGTCCCTATGCCGCGGCCAAAGCTTACGCGTACTGGATCACCGTCAATTATCGTCAGGCCTACAAGATCTTTACGTGTAACGGTATTCTGTTCAATCATGAATCACCTCGCCGGGGAGAGACGTTCGTGACGCGCAAGATCACCATGGCGCTTGCCCGCATTAAATACGGCTTGCAGAAAAAATTGTACTTGGGCAATCTTGAGGCCAAACGCGACTGGGGATTTGCCGGTGATTATGTTGAGGCGATGTGGCTCATGCTTCAGCAGCCCAAGCCCGGTGATTATGTGGTCGCAACCGGACAGACACATTCCGTTAAAGAGTTTTTACAGGAAACCTTTGGGTACGCGGGACTGGATTGGAAAAAATATGTTGAGATCGACAAGCGTTATTTTCGTCCGACGGAAGTGGACGTTCTTTTAGGGGACAGCACCAAAGCGCGTAAAGTTTTGAAGTGGAAGCCAAAGGTGAATTTCAAAGGGCTCGTGCGCATGATGGTGGATGCTGACATGGAATTGACGCGCAAGGTTGTGTATGGAATCAATGGAAAGTAGGAAGTCATTGCGCCTGCCCCGGCTGCGGCCCCTGGCCTGCACCATGGCGCAGCCAGGGCAGGCAGGTGGCAGGCCGGGGAGCGACCGAAGAGAGCGAAGCAATCGCATGGGATTGCTTCGGTCTAAACGGCCTCGCAATGACGGTTAGTTAGATATGGGCTTCTGGCAAAACAAACGGGTTTTAGTGACGGGCGGCGCCGGTTTTTTGGGGCGCGTAGTGGTTGATCTTTTAAAAGAAAAAGGCTGCCGCCACATTTTCGTGCCGCGAAAAAAAGATTATGATCTGCGTGAAGCAAACGCCGTTAAACGTGTTCTTAAGAGTTCCCGGCCTGATATCGTGATCCATTTGGCAGCGGTCGTCGGCGGCATCGGCGCCAACCAGCGCCACCCGGGAAGTTTTTTTTACGATAACATCATGATGGGCGTGCAGTTGATCGAAGAATCCCGCCAATGCGGCGTCCAGAAATTTGTTGCCATCGGCACCATTTGTGCGTATCCAAAGTTTGCGAAGGTTCCTTTTAAGGAAAATGACCTGTGGAGCGGGTATCCCGAAGAAACCAACGCCGCTTATGGGCTGGCCAAGAAAATGCTTTTAGTGCAATCGCAGGCGTATCGTCAGGAATACGGGTTTAATTCCATTTTTTTGCTGCCGGTGAACCTCTACGGCCCGGGTGATAATTTTTCTGAGGAATCATCGCACGTCATACCGGCGCTCATTAAGAAATGTGTTGATGCCAAACGAACAGGTGCGCCTTTGATTACCGTCTGGGGGACTGGCAAGGCGACCAGGGAATTTCTTTATGTGGATGACGCGGCGCGGGCGATCGTGCTGGCCGCCGAGAAATATAACGGCGCTGAGCCGGTGAATATCGGCGCTTATCGAGAGGTTTCGATCAAAGATCTGGCGAAGATGATTGTCCATTTGACCGGTTATAAAGGAAAGATCGTTTGGGATACTTCCAAACCCGATGGGCAGCCGCGCAGAAAACTGGATACTTCAAGGGCCAAGAAGAGTTTTGGTTTTCAGGCACGTGCTGGGTTGGAAGAAGGATTACGAAGAACCGTGCGATGGTATGTCCACCAATCGAGCGGATAATTATGGGCATCGTTGGTGATGGTCATCCAGTTTTTACCTAAGACAGTTGAATAAATTGACAAAGGCTCGGGGTTCGATATAATAGGAAATTTTTTTTCATTCTCCCTACCATTTTCCTTCACAGAGCGGTGGGGAGAATGAACCCCGCAGCTGTGATTTGCCCCTTGCAGTGAATCGGCTAGCAAATCATGCGGGGTTGAATTATCCAGATCCATAGGAGTTTTACGTCCATGAACAAAAAAACCATCCGAGACATCAACGTCAAGAACAAAAAGGTCATTATCCGCGTTGATTTTAACGTCCCGCTGGATGACGCCAAGCACATTACCGACGACCGCCGTATTGCGGCAAGCCTGCCAACCATTGAATATGTATTGAAGCAGGGCGCTGCCAAGGTGATCTTGATGAGCCATTTGGGCCGTCCCAAGGGAGCGGGATTTGAGGCGGAGTTCTCCTTAAGCCCGGCGGCCAAGCGCCTCAAAGAACTTCTTAAGGAAGATGTCCTTATGCTGGATGATTGCGTGGGCGCTGCTATTAAAGAGAAGATCGCCAAAAACAAAGAACGTGTTGTCCTTTTGGAGAACCTTCGCTTTCACAAAGAAGAAGAGAAGAACGATCCTGATTTTGCCAAAGAGCTGGCATCTTTGGCTGATATTTACGTCAATGATGCCTTCGGCACTGCCCATCGCGCGCATGCATCCACCGCCGGCGTTACCAAATACCTGCCATCCGTCGCCGGTTTTCTTATCGAGAAAGAATTGAAATATTTAGGCGAGGCCGTTGCCAATCCGCGCCGTCCTTTGGTGGTGATTTTGGGCGGGGCCAAGGTTTCGGATAAGATCCTTTTGATCAAAAATCTTTTGACCAAAGCGAACGCCATTCTTATCGGCGGAGGCATGGCTTATACATTTTTGAAAGCGCAGGGCAAGAATATCGGGAACTCCAAGTTGGAAGCGGATAAGGTTGACACCGCGAGAGATTTATTGGCTGAAGCTAAAACCAAAAGTGTTGAGATCGCCTTGACTTCTGATTTCGTGATCGCCCCGAGCTTTGAATCGAATGAGGCCAAGATCGTCGATGAAATTCCCGACGGATGGCAAAGCTTGGATATCGGGCCTAAAACCCGTCAGCGTTTTAAGGATATCCTCGGTAAGGCCAAGACCATTGTCTGGAACGGCCCCTTGGGAGTTTTTGAACGCGATGCTTACGCCAAAGGTACCCGCGAAATCGCTGAATATTTAGCCACGCTTAAAGACATGACGGTCATTATCGGCGGGGGAGATTCCGCAGCCGCGGTCGCCAAGTTCAACCTTGAAGATAAAATGACGCACATCTCAACCGGCGGCGGTGCTTCGCTGGAATTCCTCGAAGGCAAAGAACTTCCCGGCATTGCGGCGCTTAATGACAAAGACAAGGTGACTGCTCATGCGTAAGATCATCATTGCCGGGAACTGGAAATTAAATAAAACTTCGCTCGAAGCGATCGAATTGGTCAACGCTCTTAAGCGTGAGCTCGTGGATATTAATGCCGTCGATATCGTGGTCTGTCCGCCGTTTACTGCTTTATTCGATGTGAAAGAGGTTTTGCTCGAATCGAATATTGCGTTGGGTGCGCAAAATGTTTTTTGGGAAGATTCCGGCGCTTTCACCGGTGAAATTTCCGCTCCTATGCTCAAAGCGATCGAAGTCCAATACGTCATCATCGGGCATTCCGAGCGCCGTCAGTTTTTCGGCGAGACTAATGAAACGGTCAACAAGCGCATCAAGGCCGCTTTAAAGCATAAGCTGATCCCTATCGTCTGCGTGGGCGAGAATTTGCAGGAACGTGAAGCTAACAAAACGTTTGATGTTGTTCGCAATCACGTGGAAGGCTCGCTAGCCGGTTTTTCCAAAGAAGAGATCAAAGGTTTGGTGATCGCGTATGAGCCTGTTTGGGCGATCGGCACGGGAAAGACCGCGACATCCCAGCAGGCGCAGGAAGTGCATCATTACATCCGCGGCTTATTAGAGAAGATGGCCGGCCGCGAAATAGCGCAGGCTGTGCGTATCCAGTACGGCGGGAGCGTCAAGCCGGAGAACACGGCGGAGTTGATGGGTCAGGAAGATATTGACGGGGCATTGGTCGGAGGAGCAAGCCTTAAGGCCGATTCATTTGCGGCGATTGTTAAGAATAGCATATCTATAGCAACTAAATAGCATGACACAAGACACACGACACATGACACAGAACGCAACGGCCAGACTCATGTGTCTTGTGACTTGTGTCGTGTGTCTGGCGATAAGGAGAAGGCAATGATGACGTTCATTTTAGTGATCCATTCGATCACATGCGTGCTTTTGGTTTTAACGATCCTGATGCAGTCTGGACGCGGCGGCGGTTTGACAGAGCAATTTGCTTCGGCTGAATCTGTTTTCGGAGCGCAGACAAGTTCATTTATGGTGCGGACAACTTCGATCGCAGCCACTGTTTTTTTTATCACCAGTTTGACGCTGGCTTTGATGTCTGCGGGCCAGGAGAGGTCTTTGATGGCCAATAATAGTGTTGCGGCAGCTAAAGTGAAAAAATTATCCGATGTGCAAATTCCGGCAGAGCCTGTTAAAGAAGCGGTAGATGCCGCCGCATCCATGAACGCTACGCTTCCGTCGGAAGTATCGGCTGTTACGCAGCCTGAAGCTGTTCCAGCCTTGTCTGTCCCGGATGCCCAGGTGCCGGTTGCCACAAACACGCAGCAATAATCAAAGCTTTTTAAAGGATTGAGGGCACCCTTGGTGATTGTTCACGTTCGCCCTATTCTGCTTCGCTCTAGAAACGAATCGATGCTTGAGCTTCGCAGCAATTATTCCTCGAGAAGTAGAATATTGCTTCCCTGGCCCGTCTTTCAGACGGTCCAGGACGGGCGAAGCATATCGCGATCCATTGCTAATGCGAAGAAGAATAAAATCAGCTTTTTCTTTTTTGTTATCCTTCTTGTTTTTTTCATTTCTTGGCCCGCTTGTGCGAATCAACCCTCCTTTAAATACGGCGGCCAATTCGTTTTCTCGACGACTTCCGACCCGAAATCATTTAACGACATGGTGGCCAAAGAAACTTCAACAACCTTGGTGACCGGGTTTCTTTTTGAAGGCTTAACTCGGGTGGATGCCGAAACCTTGAAGGTCGAGCCTGATCTGGCCGAACGCTGGACGGTGAGTGACGACGGGCTTCAATGGACATTCTATCTGCGCCATGACCTTAAGTGGAGCGACGGCGTTCCCCTGGCAGCTGACGACGTGGTTTTTACCTTTAATGACCTTATTTATAATCCCCAGGTCGCTAATTCCTCCCGCGATATCTTCACGATCGACGGCAAACCTTTTGAGGTGGTCAAGATCGACAATCACACCGTCCGTTTTACGCTCCCCGTTAAATTCGCCCCGTTCTTAAGAGGTATGGGCCAGGCCATTTTGCCTAAACATAAATTGGAGAAAGCTGTTCGGGAAGGGAAATTTAATTTTACTTGGGGCATTGATACTGACCCCAAAGAGATCGTCGGTTCCGGCGCGTTTGTACTGGCACAATACCGTCCTGGAGAAAAGGTCATCCTCAAACGCAATCCGTACTACTGGCGCAAATCTGATGAAGGGGATTTGCTGCCGTATCTAGACGAACTTGTGATCCTCATTGTTCCCAGCGGCGACGTCGAACTTCTGAAATTTATGGAAGGAAGCCTGGATTATTACGACGTGCGCGGCATGGATTACGCGCTCTTAAAACCCCAGGAGGCCAAACGGAATTTCATCATCTATGACATGGGCCCGTCGATGGGGAGCAGTTTTCTGGTTTTTAATCTGAATCCCGGCAAGAATCCTAAAACAGGCAAGCCGTATGTTGATCCGGTCAGATCCGGCTGGTTTAATAATCTGGAATTCCGACGGGCAGTGGCCCATGCCATTGATAAAGACGAGATGACAAAGATCGTTTTTAACGGCCTGGGTTATCCGCAGCATTCGCCGTTAAGCCCCGGCGCCGGATTTTTTTATAATCCGAATGTTAAAAAATATAATTACAATTTAAATGAGGCGCGCTCGATCCTGGCGGAGGCGGGATTTATCGATCGCGATCATAACGGGACCATTGAAGATCCTCAGGGACATGAGGTTGAGTTTAACATCGTGACCAATGCCGATAATACGGAACGTCTTGATATCGCGTCTATCATCCGTCACGACCTTGAAGAGCTTGGCATGAAGGTACAGCTTCAGCCGCTGGAATTTAACACGCTTGTTGGTAAATTGACCTCGACCTTTGACTGGGGCGCGATCGTTTTGGGTTTGACCGGCGGGATCGAGCCGCATTTCGGCAAGAATGTTTGGACCTCCGATGGGCAATTGCACATGTGGAACCCTCAGCAGGAAAAGCCCGCGACCGATTGGGAAAAACGTATCGATGACCTGTTTACTTTAGGTGTCCAGGAATTGAATGAAGACAAACGTAAAGTGATCTACGATGAATATCAGGATATTGTTTCTGAACGGTTACCGGTCATTTACACGGTATTAAGCGCCCGGCTTGCGGCGGTGCGCAATAAATTCGGTAATTTAAAACCCACTAATTACGGCGGAGTTTTTCATAATATCGACGAGATTTACATTAAACCGGAGTATCGATGATACGAGTTGGAGAGTGGCGATTACCTGTTGCGCTCACAGAACCTGTCTCGCCTTTTCTAATATTTTAAGGAAGGCGAGGCTGGTTCTAAGTTCGCTGCAACAGGTAATCGCCACTCTCCCGCCACCTTAATAATATGCTGCGACTTATTTTTCAACGATTGTTGATGTTCATCCCGATGCTTTTGGGCATTACGCTTTTGACGTTCATTCTCATGCGCGTCACGCCCGGAAATTATCTGGACACCATACGCCTCGACCCGCAGATCTCTCAGGATACCATCGAGCGTTATCAAAAATTGTATCAGCTGGATAAGCCTCTCCTGCAGCAGTACTTTTATTGGCTTAAAAATGTTTGCCGTCTGGAATTCGGGTATTCATTCCATTACAACGTGCCGGTTGTGCACATCATCGGTGGGCGATTGTTCAATACGTTTATTCTGTCTTTGACCGCGTTTCTGTTGACCTGGCTGGTTGCTCTTCCTTTAGGGATATGGGCAGCGCTCAATCGCAACCGTTGGGGGGATCGTATCATCCAATTTTTTTCTTACGTTTTCTTTTCTCTCCCGAGTTTTTTTATCACGATGATCCTGCTTTTCTGGGCGAGCCAAGCGGGGGTTCTGCCATTGGGAGGGATGCGCAGTCCGAATTTTGAACATATGTCTTTTCTTGATCAGGGACTGGATATTTTAAAACATCTGGTCATCCCGGCGCTGGCGCTTTCCTTGGGCAGCATCGGCTATATGCAAAAGATCATGCGCGGGAATATGCTGGAAGTTTTGGGCCAACAATATATTTTAACGGCGCGGGCGAAAGGATTATCCGAGACGCGGGTTGTGTACGTGCATGCGCTTCGTAATGCCATTAATCCCTTGATCACGCTTTTAGGTTATGAGTTCTCCGCGTTGTTAAGCGGCGCTGCATTAACCGAGATCATCTGCAGCTGGCCCGGATTGGGCTCTCTGATGTTAACCGCTGTGCGGGCCAAAGATATTTATCTGGTCATGGCGAGCATGCTTATGGGTTCTGTCATGTTTATCATCGGGAATTTGCTTGCGGATATCGCGCTTGCCAAAGCTGACCCAAGGATCACGTATGAACAACGTTCCTAAACTGTTCTTAATGTCATTCCCGCGAAAGCGGGAATCCACGGTGGATGCCCGCTTGCCCCGGCCCGTCTTGCAGACGGTCCAGGACGGGCGCGGGCACGACAAAGATAAACCTTTGAGTGAGTTTCAGCTTCATCTGCGTGATTTTAATAAAAATCGCCCGGCAGTTGCCTGTGTGTGGGTGCTGGGCGTTTTGTATGCCGGCGCTCTGTTCGCGGATTTTATCGCGCCGTATTCTTTTAAGGACGAGGACCGCAGTTATTCGTATTGCCCGCCGTCGAGAATTCAGCTTTGGCATGATGGAAAAATTTCCAGGCCTTTTATTTACGGGACAAAATTGACTTACAATGACTTGCACGCGCGGGTTTATGTGACCGACCAGACGCAAAGTTATCCAATTCGGTTTTTTTATCGAGCAGAAAGCTACCGTTGGTTGGGTTTAATTCCTTTTTCGCGGCATTTGTTCGGCGTGGATGCGCCGTCACGTATTTATCTTTTTGGCGCGGACGCTCGCGGCCGCGATGTTTTTTCGCGGATCCTTTACGGCGCCCAAGTGTCTTTGTCCATCGGGCTCATTGGTGTTGCAATTTCTTTCAGCCTGGGGCTTTTGATCGGCGGCATCGCCGGTTACTACGGCGGCTGGCTGGATAATATTTTGATGCGCCTGTGCGAGATGCTGATGATGGTACCGGGTTTTTATCTTTTGCTCGCCTTGCGTGCGGCAGTGCCGGATAATTTTAGCTCGTTGCAGGTCTATTGCGCGATCGTCGTCATTCTTTCTTTTATCGCGTGGGCGTCGTGGGCCCGCATCATCCGCGGCATGTGCTTGTCCTTGCGGGAGCGTGAATATGTTCTGGCCGCTAAAACCATGGGTGTATCGGATTTTAAAATTATCCTTGTGCATTTGTTGCCGCACACGTTTTCCTACACGATCTTTGCCGTGATGCTTTCCATTCCGGGTTATATTCTTGGTGAATCGGGTTTGAGCCTCATCGGATTGGGCATTCAAGATCCTTATGCCAGCTGGGGAAATATGTTAACGGACGCGATGAGCATCGTGCGCATTCAATTTGCGCCGTGGATCCTTGTGCCGGCATTTTTTATTTTTATAACGGTGCTGTGTTTTAATATCATCGGCGATACGCTGCGCGATTGCCTGGACCCCATGCTTATTGGCCTTCTTCCAACTAAACAAAATGTCAAATCTTCTATCGTTGGTAAGTCTGCTGGAGATTTGACATTGGACCAGAAAAGGTCAATAAAATCGACGGAGAATCCAAAATCATGACGCCGGATCTTTTGCGGATCGAACATTTGAGCGTTTCACTGACGGATACGCCGGAAAAGCGGATCATTGATGATGTTTCGTTTTCTGTCCCGCCTTTAAGTATCGTTGCATTGGTCGGAGGGTCAGGCAGCGGTAAAACTACGATGGGGTTATCCATTCTGCGGCTCCTTTCTCCAGCCCTGAACATTGAAACAGGGCAGATTATTTTTAAAGGGGAAGATATTTCACAGGCAGGTCAGCAGCGCATGAATGAATTAAGAGGCAAGGAGATCGGCATGGTCTTTCAAGACCCTTTGCAAGCCTTGAATCCGGTATTTACCATTGGGTTTCAGGTGGGTGAAGTTTTAAAACGCCACACATTTTTAAATGCCGAACAGATCAAAAAAAGAACGGTGGACCTTCTGGCCCAGGTGGGGCTTGATGACCCAGCCCGCGCGTTTCGCAGCTATCCTCACGAATTAAGCGGAGGGATGCGTCAGCGCGCGATGATCGCCCAGGCCATTGCCGCGTCCCCATCGCTGTTGATCGCGGATGAACCGACGAGCAGTTTGGATGTGACGCTGCAGGCGAAAATTTTAGAGTTGTTTAAAAGTTTGCGCGATCATTTTAAATTATCCGTCATTTTGATCACGCATGATCTGGGCGTTGTTGCTCACGCGGCTGATCATGTGGTTGTTTTGGATCACGGGCGGGTAGTAGAATCCGGCAAGGTGCAGGATGTCGTGCATCATCCTCGTCATGCGTACACCCAACAACTCATGAAGACACTGAAAGTATAAATGCTATTTGAACTTCACAATGTTAAGAAATATTTTCGACTGCGAAGCCAGTCATTGCTGGGACCTGCCCAGATCGTTAAGGCCCTCGACGGCGTCAGCTTTTCTTTAAAAGAAGGGGCGACGTTTTCTCTTGTTGGGGAGTCCGGCAGCGGCAAGACCACGTTAGGCCGTCTGATGGCAGGTTTATATGCGGCGAATGGAGGCGATATTTTCTTCAACGGTTCTGACATCCGTCGGTTGACCAAACCCCAATACCGCGATTTCCGTCGGGGCGTTCAGATGGTTTTTCAGGACCCCTATAGCAGTTTGGATCCGCGTTTTACGGTAGAAAGGATCATGAACGAGGCGTTCACGCTCGAAAAGCAAGTGCGCATGGATGAGCGAAGGCGACGCATTCAGGAAATTTTGGATCGTGTGCGGCTTCCCCAGGATATTTTGCTGCGTTATCCTCATGAATTCAGCGGCGGAGAACGCCAGCGTTTGGCGATCGCGCGTGCTCTGTTGTGCCGGCCCAAGCTGGTCATCCTCGATGAGGCAGTTTCTTCTCTCGACGTTCTGGTGCAGGAAGAGATCCTTAAACTTTTAGCGAACCTAAAAAAGCAGTTCGGCCTGACGTATGTATTTATTTCCCACAATCTGCGTGTGGTTGCAAAAATCTCTGATAAAATAACGGTAATGTATCAAGGGAAGATTGTGGAAACAGGGTCGGTGGGCGAGGTTGTTCGCAATCCGTTGCACCCGTACACCCAGGAATTATTGACAGCGGCGATGGATTATAAGCTGCGGCATGACGGCCGTGCGTGGGCTTTGCCGTCGGATGGAAAAGGTGTTGATCACGGCAACGGCCATTGGGCGATGAATATCCAATAGAAAGAACACATGAGTGATTTTTTTTACAGAACATTAAGCCGTATCACCGGGTACTTTGCCTTTGGCGTGCTTTTGGGTCTCTATGCCCTTTCCACGAACATTGAGATCAAAGATCTGGATCTTTGGCTTCATTTAAAAATGGGAAAGTTCATTATTGAGCACTGGTCTATCCCTCATGTGGATGTCCTGTCTTGTTCGATCGCCGGGAAACCATGGATTAATCATGAATGGCTATTTCAAGTCGTCGTTTATACAATCAAAACTTTGTGGGGATTTGACGGCCTGATCACGATGCAGGTGGTGGTTGTCCTTTTGACGGTCGCAATCCTGCTTTTATTGGGCTATCATCCGCAGCGTCAAGCGCTCGTCGCCTTTGTTTTACTGCTTGTTCTTTTTAATTATCAAATGCGTTTTACCATCCGTCCGGACATTTTTAGCCTGCTTTTTTTTGCATTATATATGCAGATCTTGTCGATGAAACTGCAGGAGCGCTGGTCGGTATTAGCTCTTTTTGTGATCCAGGTTTTGTGGACGAACATGCACGGATTTTTCTTTTTTGGTCCGGTGTTTGTTTCTATCGCGGTTATGGCCGAGCTGTTGAAACGCTATGTCAAAATGCCGTATCAGTGGAATGAAGTCGGTAGGCTCACGGATGAGGAATATAAGCGTTTGCAGCTCATTTGGTTCGTTGTGATCGCCGCGTGTTTCTTGAATCCTTGTTTTGTCGAAGGGGCCGCTTATCCGATTAAAGTTCTTATGAACGTTTCGGGCGACACCAAGACTTTTTTTAAGCACATTATGGAATTGCAAAGGCCGATCACGTCGTGGGACAATTTATTGTCCAGGGATGCGTACCCGCATTACAAAATTCTCATCTTTATGTCGTTTTTGAGTTTTCTGTTTAATCGCCGCAGGATTGACGTGGCGGCGCTGTTGTTTTGGCTGGCGTTTTTGGCGTTCTCTTTGGCGGCGGTGCGTAACTTGGTCTTTTTTTCTTTTGCTGCCTATCTTGTCATCCTTGCCAATGCGATGAGCATCCGTTTAGACGACATTCTGCCTATTCGTTTTTCCCAGCAGAAATTTAAGCACATCAGTGCGATTTTTTTAAAACTTGGTTTGACGTTTTGGATGCTTGATTTCGGCGCCCAGATGATGAATAACGGTTATTTTGATTATGACACCTTTGAACGCAAGAGCGAATTCGGCGGTGTCTCTAAAAGGAATTTTCCATATAAGGCTGTCGATTTTTTGGTACAGAACAATGTGCAGGGGAATTTTTTTAATGATTTTAATTCCGGGGCGTACCTGATCGGCCGAACGTATCCGCGCATCAAGCTGTTTATTGACGGCAGGACCGAGGTCTACGGCGCCGATTTTTTTAATGAACAGTATATGAAAGTTTGGCGGGACGGGGATGAGAAGATTTTCGATAAGTTGGATTCCCGATATAACATGACGGGCGCTTTCTTAAACTCAAATTCACAGCAAATTCCTGATAAGGCCGCCAAGATGTTTTTTGGCAAAAAAGATTGGGTGCCTGTTTATTTTGATTATGACGCCATGATTTTTTTGAAAGATGTGCCGCAGAATAAAGAGCTCATTGATCGTTTTAAAATTGATTTTAAAACTTGGGAAGTCCCTGATTTTGATTTAAAGAATTTAGGGTCTAAACCTATTACTGCTCGGCCTCAGATCAACCGGGCGTATACGCTGTTCAGCCTCAAGTTATATGACCTTGCCTTGCAGGAAGTCAATATGGCTGCAAAAATCGCTCCGCAGGATATCGAGATCTACAAATTAAGAGGAAAAATTTACGACGCCCAGGAAAAATACCAGGAATCATTCGAGAATTTCAGGATCGCATCCAGCATGTCTCCGACGGACGTTGATCTGCGGGGGAAATTGGGGCAGGCGTATGAATTTATAGGCGATTACAAGAATGCGATCAAACAGTTTGAGAGGGTGGTCGGCCAGTCCCCGGGCGATGCGCTCGGTTTCTATTCGTTGGCCCGTTGTTATGCCAAAGACGGGAATATTGAAAAAGCAAGGGAGATGCTGCGTAAGGCTGTTTCCTTGGACCCGGATAATGCCACTGAACTTCTGAAGGTTGGTGATATCATGTATGACCAAAAGGAGTATAACCGGGCGGCCGTGATTTACAGCAAGGCCTTATTTGGGCAAAAAGATCTCGCGAATGTCCATTATAAAATAGGGAAGGCCGCTGTGGCGCTTAAAGATTACGAAAAGGCGAGCGTGCATTTTAAAAAAGGCCTGGCTATTGAGCCGGATAACAAAGATTTGACGAAAGCGCTCCAGAATCTGTCAATAAAAGATTAATACCACTTGAAGTCATTCCCCTTCCTACTCATTGTCGTTCCCGCGAAAGCGGGAACCCATAGGCGGGGATAAACTCCAGCGGGAATTCACTAGTAGACCCCCGCTTTCGCGGGGGTGACACATGGAGAGTAAAAGTATGCGTGACGTCTTAACCTTTATTTTAGCCGGCGGTAAAGGCGAGCGGTTAAATCCTCTGACGCGCGACCGGGCCAAGCCCGCGGTTCCTTTCGGCGGGATTTACCGCATTATCGATTTCACATTGAGCAACTGCGTTAATTCGGGTTTGCGCCGTATTTTTCTTTTGACGCAATACAAATCATTTTCCCTTCAGCGTCATTTGCTTGAGGGGTGGAACATTTATTCCAACCAGTTGGGCGAATTCATTGACATCATTCCCGCGCAACAGAGGATCAGCTCCGACTGGTATAAAGGGACGGCGGATGCGATCTATCAGAACATCTACGCGATTCAGGATTATAAGCCCAAATTTTTATTAATTCTCGCCGGCGACCACATTTATAAAATGGATTACCGCAAACTTATTGAATACCATTTAGAGCGCGGTGCGGACATGACCGTGGGTTGTATTCAGATGCCTAAAGAAGAGTCGGTCAATTTCGGCATTATTGAAGTGGATGCAAAAAATCGTGTGTGCGGTTTTCAGGAGAAGCCCAAGGAGCCCAAAACGATCCCGGGCGCGCCCGAGAAAATCTATGGCTCGATGGGCATTTATCTTTTTAATTGTGATGTGCTTTTAAATGAGCTGGAAACAGACTCAAAGGTATCATCCTCTGATCATGACTTTGGGAAAAATATTATTCCCCAGATGATCAAGCGCAAGCTCAAGGTTTTCGCTTATCAGTTTGACGACGAGGATAATGTGTCCGCTTATTGGCGCGACATTGGGACGCGTGATGCGTATTACCAGGCGAACATGGATCTGGTGGGCTCGGATCCAAAATTTAATTTGTATGATAAATCCTGGCCAGTTCGCACTTATCACCATCAGTACCCGCCGATCAAGATCATTACGGCGCTTGAAGGTAAAAAAGAGCACGCGGGTTCGATTGTGGATTCCATCATCGCGGGCGGCTGTGTCATTGAAGGGGGAACGGTGAGTCGTTCGGTCTTGTCGTCGAATGTGTATATTAAAAATCGCGCTGTCATCACCAATTCTGTTATTATGGCCGATGTTGTGGTGGAAGAGGGCGCGCAAATCCAGAACGCCATAGTCGACAAAGACAATGTGATCCCAAAGAATGCCAAGATCGGTTTTGACTTGGGAAAAGACCGCGAGCGTTTTGCGGTAACTACCTCCGGCATCGTTATTGTTGCGAAAAGATCGTCTTTGTGATATTTTGGAACGAAAAATAAAGCAAAAAAATGGTTGTTCGTTGTTCGTTGATCGCGAACAACGATCAACGATTCCCGATCAACAATAAGTAACAATTTTTTCTAGGCCCATGATCGTCCAACCTAAAGTCCGCGGTTTTATTTGTACAACGGCTCATCCGGTCGGGTGTGCCGCACATGTAGAGCAGCAGATCGATTACGTCAAAAGCAAGGGTCCCATCAAAGGCGGTCCTAAAAAAGTTTTGGTGATCGGGGCTTCGACCGGTTATGGGTTGTCTTCGAGGATCACCGCCGCTTTTGGCAGCGGAGCGGCCACGGTTGGCGTCTTTTTTGAGCGGCCGGCCGAAGGCAAACGCACGGCCACGGCCGGCTGGTATAATTCCGTCGCTTTTCAAAACGCCGCCAGAGCTGCCGGGCTTTATGCCAAAAGTATCAACGGCGACGCATTTTCCGACGAGATACGGACCCAGACCATTGATCTTATTAAAAAAGATCTGGGCCAGGTGGATGCCGTTATTTATAGTTTGGCATCTCCACGCCGGACACATCCCAAAACCGGGGTGGTGTATAAATCCGTTCTTAGGCCCAAAGGAAAAACCTACACCAATAAATCCATTGATTTTGAAGCGAAGCAGGTCACGGAGGTTACGTTACCGACAGCGACGGAAGAAGAGATTGAGCATACCATCGCGGTCATGGGCGGAGAAGATTGGCAGATGTGGATCGAAGCGCTTGACAAAGCCGGGGTTTTGGTCAAAGGCGCAGTTACGGTTGCGTACTCTTATATTGGTCCTGATGTGACAACCCCGGTGTACCGCAATGGGACGATTGGCGCCGCAAAAGACCATTTGGAAGCAACTGCCCATAAACTTGATGCGTTTTTGAAGAAATACAATGGCCGCGCGCTCGTTTCCGTTAACAAGGCTTTGGTGACCCAATCCAGTTCAGCGATCCCGTTCATTCCTTTATATTTCGTTCTTTTGATGCGCGTTATGAAACAGAAAAATATTCATGAGGATTGTATTCATCAGATTGTTCGCCTCTTTCACGACCGTTTGTATAACGGCCGTCCTCTTAATGAGATCTCCACGGATCCCGAAGGCCGTGTGCGTATGGATGAAATGGAAATGCGGCAAGATGTGCAGGATGAGGTTTCCGTCCTCTGGAAAAATGTCTCGACCGCCAACGTCAACGACATTGCTGATGTTAGCGGCTACGAGAAGGATTTTCTAAAACTTTTCGGGTTCGGTTTTAAGAATGTCAACTACGATGCCGACGTCGAAGTCGATCTCTCCATGGAATAGTTTTCCCTTCACAAATTTCTGCCCAATCTTTTATCATCGATGAATGATTGTAACAGGATGTCAGAACTTGCAAAGAAAATGCAGTTCCTGATTTAAAATATTATGGCACGTTCGTAAAATGTGATTTTTGAAGGCATTGAAAATAGTTCAAATGTTCGTTGACACCTCCAGTATTCTTTAATAAATTGAAACTTGGAAGAAACATGCGTTTTACTTCTTCATGTTTATATAAAAATAAAAATGGGGTGACCCTATGGAAGAAAAACCGATTTTAACCATTGATGAATTAGCAGAGTATTTGCGAGTCAAGAAACGAACCGTGTATGATTGGGTAAAAAAAGGAAAAATTCCTGCGATCAAAACCGTTGGTCAATGGCGTTTTCGAAGAGACAAAATTGAAGAATGGTTAGAAACGCATAATTAAGGAGATTGCTCATGGGTGGTGTGAAGTACAACGTCGAGCAAGATTTGCGCCAGTTGGTGGCTATGATTTTAGAAGTCGAGCCCGACACCATTGATGCTGAGGCAAATTTTGTTAAAGACCTGGGCATGGACTCGATGATGGCTCTGGAGATCCTTGCCAGCATTGAAAAGAAATATAAGATCGTCATTCCTGAAGAGATACTGGCAAAATTCACTTCCTTGAACCAGACCGTCAAGATCGTCGAAGGACTTCTCGAGAAGAAATAACGCGCACGATTCGATCGTTAATAGAGGAGAAGGCATGTATTTTAAGAGGCTGGAGATATTCGGTTTTAAATCCTTCGCGGATAAAATGATTTTGAACTTTGAGCCCGGGATCACCGCCATCGTCGGGCCCAACGGCTGCGGCAAAAGCAATGTGTTTGATTCGATCCGCTGGGTTTTGGGCGAACAGAGCGTCAAGGAACTGCGTGGCTCTTCCATGGAAGACGTTATCTTTAACGGCACCGACAAGCGCCTGGGGCTGGGGTTTGCCGAGGTCAATCTTACTTTTTCCAACGAGACGCGCGTACTGGCCATTGATTACGACGAGGTCACCATTTCCCGCCGGCTGTTCCGCTCAGGCGAAAGCGAATATCTCATTAACAAATCTCCCGTGCGTTTAAAAGATGTCTCTGAGCTTCTGATGGGGACCGGCATCGGTGCCGAGGCCTATTCCTTGGTCCAGCAGGGCAAGGTGGACTTGGTTGTCAGCGCCAGGCCCGAAGACCGGCGCATGATCCTTGATGAAGCCGCTGGCATCACCAAATACAAAACAAAAAAACGTGAAGCCTTAAACCGCCTTAAAGATACTGAAAATAATTTACTGCGCGTGAACGACATTGTTGTCGAGGTCAAGAAACAGATCGCCACCACCGAACGCCAGGCCAAAAAAGCGCAGAGATATAAGGAAGAATTCGAGCAGTTAAAACAGCATGAGTTGGTGTTGGCGCAGATCCAGCTGCATCAGATCGACGAGGAAAAGCGCGGGCTTGAAGCCAAAGCCCAGGAGCTTAAGGAGCAAGAAGCTAACTTAATGCGCCAGCTGGACGAGATGACGAACTTGATCGAGTTTGAGAGCAATCTTTTGCAGGAACTTGAAGAGAAGATCAATGAATTTAAATCTCAGGAATTGCGCCTTGCCAACGACATCGAGCTTAACATCCGCCAGGTCGGTTTTAACGAGGAACGCATCGAAAGTTTGAAAGAGAACGCCCTTCGTCTTTCGCAGCAGAAAAAACAACTGGAAGATAAATGTGCGGCCCATCAACAGAAGATTGACGAATTAAACCAGGCACTGGCGACATTAAGGGAAGCGACGGCTTCCCATGCTCAAATTCTCGACGGCAAGAAAACGGAATTAAACGCGCTTTTGACCGCTATTGATGAGGCCCGTAACGCTATTAAGGCCGATGAACAGAAAATATTTGATTTTACCTCCCGCCAGGTTTCCATCAAGAATGGTTTAACGGAAATCATGAAAGAGATCCAGGGGTGCTTGGCGCGCCAACACCGTCTGAAGATGGAGAATTCCAAAGTCCATGGCGAAAAAGAGGAAGCAGAATCCAAATTAAGCGCGATCGATCAGAACATTGTACAATCAATGACAGTTTTTGAGGAGCTCAAGGCGCGTTTGGTTAACGAGCAGGGTGTTTTGGCCGAGTTAAAGGCACAGTTGGCTGCGCTTGAGCACATGTTGGCAGAATTAGAGAAGAAGAAACTGTTTTTAGTTTCCCAAAAAGAGTTTATCGAGAAATTGCAGGTGCAGTACCAGGACATTCCGGACCCGGTCGTTGAGGGTCGATTTTTTTCCAGCATTTCTCCGTCGGAAAAACATGGGGCCATCATCGGGAAGGTCAAGCAGGTCCTTGAAGTTAATCCGGAACGTTTGGCGCAGCTCAAAGGCCATTTCACTGACTATAATGTTGAGCAGATGTATGAAATTATTTGCGAAACAAAATTCATCGAACAAAATCCGCAGGATATTGAAGACAAGATTGCCACCCTCGAACAAAATATTCTGGAAACCGAAACCAAATTGCGCCATGTCAACGAGGAAATTCAGCGTCAGACCAGCAGAGCCGAAGAATTGGCCAAAGAGATTTTGAATTACGAAAAAAACCTTTCGGTCTTTGAAGCTCAGAAAAGTTCTGTTGTGCAGGAAACCGGCAAGCTCACCGGTGAGCTGGATATGATCGTCAGCGAATTACGCGAGGCGGATATTTCTTTGGCAGCGTTGAACCATAAAGAAGTTGACTTGGGCCGGCAATTAGATGCGATGACACAGGAGATGAGGGACTGTCAGGAAGGGATTCAGGGCAAACAACAATGGATCGCCGCTCAATCTCAGAAAAGAGAAGAGATCGCGATCGTGATCACCCAAATGGAAACCGAATTGCAGTCTTGGGAAGATAAAGAAAAAAGCCAGCAGGAAAATATACGGGTCTTCGTGGATGCGCTTGAGTCTGACCGTGCGCAAGCGGCGACGATAAGCCAGGAAACTGTTGAGATCGAGGCCAAAGAGCAAAAAATTCTTTTGGAGATCGAAGAACTGCGTTTGAAGATTGAAGAACTCAAGATTTCCAAAGAATCCCTGCGCCACAGCTACGGGAGCTACGATATCCAGCGCTTGGAAAAAGCCCAGCGCATCAACAGCTGTCGTTCTCAGATGGCCTCGCTTCACAACGAATTGGAAACTGCCAAGAACGATCTGCACGGGCAGCAATTCAAAGAGCAGGAACTTTCCTTTAAGCAGCAAAGCATCAAAGACCGTTTGACACAGACGTACAAAATGAATATTGATGAACTTCCTCCCGTCGGTAATGGGGGAATTCAGCCCACGGTCAACTTGGAAGAGATGACAGCTCAGATTGAAGTGTTGCGTAAACGTTGTGATGCTTACGGCGCGGTGAATCTGGTGGCCATCGAAGAATACGAAGAGCTTAAAGCCCGTTTTGAATTTTTAACGAAGCAGCAAAGCGATCTTTTGACCGCCCGGGAATCGCTTATGCAGACGATCACCAAGATCAATCGCCAGACCAAAGATATGTTTATGGAAACGTTCACTAAGGTCAACGAGGAATTTCGCGTGCATTTCCGTATGCTTTTCGGCGGCGGAGAGGGTCAGCTCGTGCTCTTGGACCCGGAAAATGTTTTGGAATCCGGGATCGATATCATCGCCCGCCCGCCGGGTAAGAAACTTCAGAACATCAGCCTCATGTCGGGTGGGGAAAAGACCCTCACAGCCATCGCCCTTATTTTTGCCGTGTTCAAGGTCAACCCCAGCCCGTTTTGCGTGCTGGATGAGATCGACGCGGCCCTCGATGAATCGAACGTTGGGCGTTTTGCCTATATGCTCAAGGAATTTGCCAAAATTGCCCAGTTTATCATCATCACCCACAACAAAAAGACCATCGCCCATGCGGATGTCATGTATGGAGTCACCATGCAGGAGACCGGGGTCTCTAAATTGGTTTCGGCGAAGTTCAACCAGGAAAAAGCTCCCCAAGAGTCCTCTGAAGAACTGGTCAGTTCCGCGGTTAACTGATTTACCAAAAATCACAGTAAAAATTTTTAAATTTTTTTTGAGCAGTATTTTTTAGTTCATAAACCATTTAATCACAAGCGATTATATTTATTCTCTCTTTGAGAGGCCCAGGGAAGCGTTTTCTTGACAGGGCCATACCTGCGTGTTATACTTCAGCAATCTAAGCCAAATAATTTCAATATGTTGATGGATTTTTTCAAAAGCCTTAATTGGGTTGATATCTTGCTGGTGGCTGTTTGTGCCAGAGCGATTTTTATTGGCATCAAAACCGGTTTTATTGTCGAATTTTTTAAATCCACAGGGCTCTTAGTTGCTATTTTTATTTCGTTTCACTATTACACTTTAATTGCCGGTGTTGTTGCTCCGCGCGTAACGCTTTTTGAGCCGATGTTGATTCAGGTTTTTGTTTTTTTGACATTATGGCTTTTGGTGACGCTTGTTTTTAAGATCGTTCGTGACGGGCTTATGATGCTCTTTTCCATTCAGGCAAACCCCCAACTCGATCAATGGGGAGGCGCATGCATTGCCATCTTAAGGGGTCTTGTGGTCTGCAGCATGACGCTTTTCGCGCTACTGTTGACCCAGCACGCCAGCGTGGTTAAGGTTGCCCAGAAGTCTTTTTCGAGGCACGTTGTTTCCAACTTGTCGATGGGAATTTATGCTTTGATTGAACAGGGGATCGTTGCGAAGTTTTTCCCGGAAGAGGCGATCAATGAAGAGGCTATTGCGGTTGTGCGGGTACTGGATAAGAAAAGCAAATGATGTATTCTTCTTCGCATTAGCAATGGACCGCGCTGTGCTTCGAAGCAATATTCTGCTTCTCGAGGAACCATTGCTGCGAAGCTCAATTATCGATCCGTTTTTTGAGCGAAGCAGAATAAGCTGTTTGGAGTTGTGTTGCGGTGGGATTGATTGCGAATGAAATAGTGGCTCAGGTCTTAGATCGGTGCGATATCGTTGAGGTCATATCCGCTTACATTCCTTTAAAACGCGCCGGGCGGAATTTCAAAGCTCTTTGTCCGTTCCATCATGAAAAAACGTCGTCGTTCGTAGTTTCTGCCGATAAGCAGATCTATCATTGTTTCGGCTGCGGAGCCGGCGGGAACGCCGTCGGCTTTGTGATGCAGCAGGAGCGCCTGGAATTTCCGGAAGCGGTTCGTTTTTTGGCAGATAAGGTCGGTGTCACGATCCCGGAGTCGAGCCCGCAGGCGAATGAGGCATTTGCGTTCAAACAGGAAATTTTTAAGGTCAACGAACTTGCCGTTGGGTATTTTCAGCAGAATTTATTGACGAAAAAAGATGCGCCCGTTGAAAAAGCACGGGATTATTTAAAAAATCGTGGTGTTCATCTTGAAGATGTTAAGCAATTTAAATTAGGTTTTGCCTTTGATGAATGGGACGGGTTATTTAATTTCCTTAAAAGCAAGAACGTTAATCTGAAGTTGATTGAGCGGTCGGGACTGGTCGTCCCCAGAGAGAACAAAGAAGGGTATTACGACCGTTTTCGCGACCGCATTGTATTTCCGATCTTTGACGTTAAATCGCAGTGCATTGGGTTCGGCGCCCGGACCATGAAAGATCAAGAAGGCGCCAAGTACATCAACTCGCCGGACACGCCCGTGTATACGAAAGGGCATCATTTGTTCGGGCTGCAGTTGACCCGGCATGCGATCACTAAAAAAGATTTCGCCATCGTGGTGGAAGGATATATGGATATGATCATTCCTTTCCAGCATGGGGTGGATAATATCGTTGCCTCTCTGGGCACGGCATTGACGGTGGAACAGATTCGATTGTTGCGCCGTTACACGAACAACATCGTTATGCTGTTCGATGCCGATAAGGCCGGACAGGCAGCGATCGTGCGCAGTCTGGATTTGCTTATCGAGCAGGAGATGAACGTCCGTGTAGCAAAGCTTGCTACCGACGAGGATCCGGATTCTTTTATCCGCAAATTCGGCCTTGCCGAATTTGACAAATGTATTCAGGCGGCACAAACGTTCTTTGATTTTAAATTGCAGTGGCTGATGGCGCAGCTCGATGCCAAGAATATTGAACAGCGCGCCGAGATCTGTAACCAGATGCTGGCCACGATCTACAAAATAGAAAATGAGGTTGTCCGTTTCGGCTATATCAGGCAACTGGCCGAACGCCTCGGGCTGCCCGAGCAGGTTCTCATGAAAGAGGGGAAAAAGATTGAATCCTCCTCGTATCCAAAAGAGAGAACCGCGGTCACCCAACAATTGAAACCATTGGCAGCGCAGCCGCTCAACCCTGTTGAGCACCAGTTGTTGAGTTTGCTGATGCACGACGCGGGCCTGATCGTCCGCACCAAGGCAAAGATGTTTCCCTCGGAGCTTAGCGATGGGCGGATCAGAACCATCGTTGAAAAGCTTTATGAACTTAAGGACGCCGAGGAAGGTGTTGCTGTTGCGAGTTTTTTAAATTATTTTGATGATCCAGAATTGCAGCGGATCATTTTAAATATTTCAGCGCAGGAAGCCCCTCCGGGGAATGACCCGGTCAAAATTTTGGAGGACTGCATCCTGCGCATTAAAAAAGACCAACTGAAAGCTAAGCGTCAGAACCTGTCGCAGCTCATACACCAGGCCGAAGTTTCCGGCGATGCAGTACGATTGGAACAGCTTAAGGAAGAGTTTAACCAGTTAATCAGAAGTTAAACCGTCATTTGTTTACTTAATTTGGGGACAACATGAAAGAACAAAAAGAAAAAGAAAAAGATTTTCAGCAGGACGTTGACAAGTTAGTCACCTTGGGCAAGAAAAAAGGGTTTTTGACTTATACTGAGGTCAACGAAACGCTTTCTCAGGGTGTCGAATCCTCCGAGGAAATAGATCAGGTCTTTGATATTTTAGACGGCAAGGACATCAAAGTTATTGAGTCCGAGGATGAAACTCCGGAAGTCGAAGAAGAATCCGACTCTGAAACCCGTGAACAGCAGGTTCGTCGTCTCCGCGAAGAGAATAAGGAAGACGACGTCTATTCGGATAAATTCATTCCGCTTGATGACCCCGTGAAAATGTACTTAAAGCAGATGGGTTCCATCCCGCTTTTGACGCGCGAAGAAGAGATCAATCTTGCCAAAAGGATCGAAGAGGCGGAAAATAGATTTGCTGAAAGCCTTTATTACACGGCTTTTGCGCGTAAAGAAGCGATCTCTATCCTTAACGGCGTTCTTAAAGAGGAGATCAACGTCGAGGATGTGATCAAGGACGAATTGGATCGCCGTCCGAAATTGATCAAGGACCTGACCAGAATTCTTGATAAGGTTCGTCATGCTCGTGTCAGTTCTGAAAAAGGCGCTAAACTTTTGGCTGAATTCAAATTGACCTCTTCCGTCAATGAGGACATCGTTAACAAGATCAATGAGCTTATCAGGGACATCGAGAAAATTGAACGCGCTTTAAGCGGTAAGCGCAAGGTTCATAATGCTGCTGAGCTCAAGAAACAAAAAATTCAACTCGTCAAGGAGTTGGAAGAGCCAGTCGAAAAAGCCAAGGCATGTCTGAGAGATATCAAGATCCGCCAGGCAAAATTCAACAAGGCCAAGAAATTATTGGTCGAGGCTAACTTGAGACTCGTTGTTAGTATCGCTAAAAAATATATTAACCGCGGGCTTTCGTTCCTGGATCTGATCCAGGAGGGAAACATGGGATTGATTCGCGCGGTTGAAAAGTTTGAATACAAACGCGGGTACAAGTTTTCGACGTACGCCACCTGGTGGATCCGTCAGGCCATCACGCGTTCGATCGCGGACCAGGCCAGGACCATCCGTATCCCCGTGCACATGACGGAAACGATCAACAAGATCATCCGCGTGTCGCGTCTGTTCGTTCAGGAATACGGCCGTGAACCTTCGGCCCAGGAAATTGCCAAACAGATGCGCATTCCGGTTTCTAAGGTCAAAGAAATTTTAAAGATCTCCCAGGTGCCAATCTCGCTGCAGACGCCCATCGGCGATGAAGGCGATACGCATTTCGGGGATTTCATCGAAGATAAAAAAGCGGTGTCGCCGGCCAATGCTACGCTTCATTCCATGCTCAAGGAAGAGATCACGTCCGTTCTTTCCACATTGGATGAACGCGAACGAAAGATTTTGGAATTGCGTTTCGGCATCCACGACGGCACAAGCAGGACGCTCGAAGAGGTCGGGGCTGAGTTTAGCGTTACGCGCGAACGCGTTCGTCAGATCGAATCCAAGGCCCTGCGCAAACTACGCCATCCGACGAGATCACGTCGTATCAAAATGTTTTTAGATATGGCGGCCAAAGATGCAGATTACGCCAGTTAAGTTCATCCTGGGCAAGGGTTGTGCCAAAGGTCTGCCGAGTAAAATCGGTAGACCTTTTTTGTTGGGAGCTCACGAGTCATGAACGTCCATAAATTATTATTATATTTCAGCGTTGTTTTTTTTGTGTTTGGCTGTTGGGAGGCCAAGGCGTCTTTAGGTGGCGCTGATGCCAAGGCCCGTCAAGAGTATAATCAGACGGTGGAGCGGATTTACAATGGGTTTGTCCAGTTGAAAGACCAATATCCTGAACTCAAAGATTTCTCCAGAAATGCGATGGGACAGGACAGGAATGGTTTTGATACTCTATCTTATGAACATGATCTTCAGGGCTTGTATGGCTACCGGTTCTCCCTTCACGCTGAGGATTTGACGCGAGATAGGGCTTCCGACCAAGAGGGCGTTGGGCAGTTGAAATTTCCGCTTTTGGGATTTGAGGTGGCGATAGAATCAAAACGGTCCGGCGGATTGGCCATCTTTGATCCTCGCAAGATCATCGAGGAGAATTTTCAAGCTTTAAAGGTTTTGGAACAAGATCAGTTACCCGTGCGGTTGGAACTAAAGACGGATAAAGACGTTTACAGGGTCAGGGAACAGATCACGCTCACGGTTTCTTTGAAAAATATGGGATCACGCGCTTTTAAAGTAGCGGATTTGAATGAAGAATCATTATATTGTGCGATTGATGATAAGGAATGGGGGACTCAAGAAAGCACAGGCGAGATCGGGAGTATCTTGAAACCTTACGGGTCTTTGTATAAAATTTTGAAAGTTGAGGGCATCAATGTTCCCAAGGAAGCATGGATTGTCTGTACTTATGGCCTTGGGTTCAAAGGTGTGCAGCCATATAGCCGCGTTAAAGTGCTTGTCCAGCCCAATCGTTAAGTTTTTTCATCCTCTTGAATTTGAGGCACTTTCATTTCTTTTTTCACCCCTTTTCTACATGGGGACGGGGGTTAAATTTTGTTGAAAATAAAAAGCCTCTATGATATGCTCTTTACATTCAATTTTGGCTCCGACTCTTTCTATAAAAATATTTTATAAGAAAAAGAGTTAGAGTCCCGTCCCTTGAGCCAAGGCGTCGGGACCGATTTCGGGCCTATAGCTCAGTCGGTTAGAGCAGGAGACTCATAATCTCTTGGTCCCAGGTTCGAGTCCTGGTGGGCCCAGGATTAGATAAAAAAATCGAAGAGGGACGATGGAAGAGGGACGATAGACGAAAAAAACCTACGTCCATCGTCTCTCGTCCTTCGTCTGTCGTGTAAAAGCGGACTCATAGCTCAGCTGGTTAGAGCGTCGCCCTCACATGGCGAAGGCCGAAGGTTCAAGTCCTTCTGAGTCCATTTTTAGGGCCTGAGGCGTAAGGCGAATATTCGACAAAATCCACAGCACAAAGGACAGTGATGGTGACGAGCGTATCGATCAAAGAACAGATCAAGAAATTGGTTGAATTGCAGAAGTTGGATTTTGACATTTACAGCCTTAAGCGCGATCTCGAGGAGAAACCGGCCCGGATCGAGGAGCTTAAAGATCAGTTCGAACAAAAGAAAGCCACCCTCAAGCAATATGAAGAAAAACTCAAAGGTCTCCAGGTTAACCAAAAAAGTTATGAGCTCGATCTCAAGCAGAAAGAGGACTTGATCGTCAAGGCCGATCAATCTCTTGGAATGCTTAAGACTAACAAAGAGTATCAAGCCAGGCTTTACGAAATGGAAAGTTTTAAAGCGGATCAGTCCATCATCGAGGAGAAATTACTTTTGTTGTTCGATGAGGTTGAGGCTGCCCGTAAAAAGATCGAGCAGGAAAAAACAGTTGTTATCCAGGAAGAAAAGAAATATCAACAAGAGAAAAAGATCGTCGATGATGAGATCGCGGTCATTAAAGACCGCGTGCATGTTTTGGAGTCGCAGCGTAACCAGCTCGCCCCGGGAGTTCATCCTGATTATTTGCGCCGTTACGAAAAGATCCTGCAGAATAAGGACGGGCTTGCGATCGTAGCGATCAAAAATCATGCCTGCGGCGGTTGTTATATGAATGTCACCGAACAGCTGTTGAATGAGATCAAGATGCACGAACAGGTCGTCTCTTGCGATCAGTGCGCGCGCATGCTGTACCTTGAGGACGGGCTTTAAATGGGCGTTTTGGATATTTTTACCGACGGGGCGTGTTCGGGAAATCCGGGAGAAGCTTCCATCGGAGTGATCATCAAACAAGACGGTAAGACCATTAAAGAAATTGCCAAGTCGATCGGTCTGGCCACCAATAACATTGCGGAATACAGCGCGCTCATCGCAGCGCTTAAAGAAGCAGTGGTGTTAAAAGCAGAAAGTATTCGCATCCATACGGACAGCGAATGGATGTTCAACCAGATCCGGGGCACGTATAAGGTCAAGAACGAACAGATCAAGCCTTTGTACGACGAGGCCATCGCTCTTGCCAAGAGCTGCAAGCGTGTTGAATTCAAACGCGTTCCCCGCGAAGAGAATCAAGAAGCCGATCGTTTAGCGAAAAGCGCTTTGAAGTCGAAAGCAAGCCAAGGTGACCGCCCTGATGTCTTTGTCATCGGGGAGGAAAGTCCGAGCTCCAAAGGATGATGCATCCCGGTAATGCGGGACCGTGAGAGGGTTTAGGGGGTAGGGTTGAGGGTTTAGGATCGAAAAACTACTAAACCCTAACCCCTGTACCCTAAACCCTCACATGAGGATCAGAGCTACAGCGACGAAGAACTTTGCGCCGCAAGGCGTAAGGGGACGTGAAACGAGCAATCTCTGCATGGAGCAATGCCAAATAGGGAAAGATTCCGGCGGCAACGCCGGAGCGAGGTGATCCGCTTCGCTTGTATTTCCGGGTAGGCTGCAAGAGTTTCATCCCACCCAAAATTAGATAAATTTTGGGTGGGATCCTAAAGCCGCATCAGCGGCGGAGGGAGGAGTAATCCTGAAAGTTAGTCGAATGGTCATCCCTGAACCACGTCGGGTTCAGGGCAAGTTTTAAAAGACTTGTCCTGTGCCCATGTGATGCAGGAACAGAACTCGGCTTATTTGGCTGCTTCGCAATGCCGGATGACACGGATTAGGACGGATGGCACGGATGTCGATTATTGGGTATTCGTGACATTCGATTTAATTCGTGTCATCCGATTTTAAAGGTTTCGTTTTTTATTAACGTGGAGGGCAATAATGTCAGGTCATTCAAAATGGGCAAAGATCAAACATAAAAAAGGTGCCGAAGACGCTAAAAGAGGCGCGGTATTCACGAAGGTCAGCAAAGAGATCACGGCGGCAGCGAAAGACGGCGGCGGCAACACAGATACCAACGTTCGTTTGAGAGCGGCGGTCGCACGCGCCCGCGGCTTTAATATGCCGGCAGCTAACGTCGAGAACGCCATCAAAAAAGGGACCGGCGAACTTCCTGGTGTTGTTTATGAAACTGTTGTGTTCGACGCGTATGCCCCAGGCGGTGTTGCAGTTCTTATCGAAGGATTAACGGATAACAAAAACCGTACGACGGCGGAGATCCGCAATCTTTTAAGCAAAAGGGGTGGAAGTTTGGCGGGCGCCGGTTCAACAGCGTTTTTGTTCACTAAAAAAGGATATATTTCCGTCGATAAATCCAAGGCGAGCGAAGACGCGTTGATGGAGATCATCCTTGAGGCCGGGGCTGAAGATCTCAATGCCGATGGCGATTCTTTCGAGATCACGTGCGATCCGAGCGTTTTGGAAAAAGTAAAGTCTGCGCTCGCTGCTAAGAAGATTGAGATTCAGACAGCGGAGATCACCATGATCCCGACGTCGACCGTCAAAGTGACCGGGCCGAGCGTTAAAAGCGTTCTAGAACTTATGGAACTGTTGGAAGAACATGAAGACGTTCAGCATGTTCACGCGAATTTTGACATATCCGAAGAGGACATGGCCAAGGCGGCGGAAGGATAGCAGTCACACGTCACAAGACACAAGTCACAGGAAAATCCATGTGACCTGTGACATGTGACTTGTGACTAATCGTTGGGTGTGTGTTGCGTATTTTAGGAATAGATCCAGGTTTGAGGCGCACCGGTTACGGGTTGGTGGATGTGGCAGTCCAATCTTCGATCAAGCTTGTTGAAGTGGGGACCATTGAACCTAAAGAAAAAGATCTGATCGAGAACAGGATCTTCAAGATTCACGCCAATCTTGAAAAGTTGATTGATGACCACAAGCCGGATGTGATGGTTTTGGAAAAACTTTACGCGCACGCTAAACACCCGACGACAGCGTCGCTCTTAGGCCATGTGCGCGGGGTCATTTGTTTGTTGTGTGCGCAAAAAAAGATCAAGCTCATTGAACACAGCGTCAAACGCATCCGCAAATCTCTGGTCGGCAACGGGAACGCCACTAAAGAACAGACGCGCGCGCTGGTTGCACATTTGTTTAAAGTGAATGCTTCGCAATTAACGCTGGATGCGAGCGACGCGCTCGCGCTGGCCTTGGGGCATGCGCACATGATCCGCATGAAAGTGTTATGATCGCTCGACTGCACGGAACATTGGTTGAAAAACGTGAACATGCGCTCATCATCAACGTCGGTGGAGTTCATTATGAAGTTTTGGTGCCGCTTTCCATTTTAACTCAAGTGGACGGGCAATTAGGCCCGAACGGGGACGTGACGCTGATCACCTATCACTATTTGCAGCTCACACAGTCAAGCGCTACACCTATGCTCATTGGATTTTTTAACGACGTTGAACGCGATTTTTTTCTGGATTTTATATCGGTGTCCGGCATCGGGCCGCGTGCGGCGGTGAAGGCTTTGAACAAGCCGATTTCCGAGATCGCACAGGCGATCCACGCCGGGGACATTGCTTATCTTAAAACGCTTCCAGGCATCGGGCTACAGCGTGCCAAAGAAGTTGTAGCGAAGCTGCAGAATAAGGTCGGGCGTTTCGCGTTGATCCAGGACCGTAGTGTCGTCGTCAAAGAAAAGGTTCTAATCCGGGGTTTTGAACAAGAAGCATTGGAAGTGCTTTTGCAGTTGCAGTATAAAAGGAACGAAGCCGGCGATATGATCCAAAAGGCGCTGGAACGTTCCAAGAATATCCAGACGGCAGAAGAATTGTTAAACGAGATCTATAAACAAAGGATCAAAGCATAATGGATCAAACACAGATGGAATATATCAAAGGTGCCATTGAAGCGATTTTGTTCGTCAGCGATAAGCCTGTTACGGTCGAGCAGTTCAAACAAGTGATTGAAGAGGTCTCGCCATCGGAGATTGAAAAGATCGTCGGATTATTAAAAGATGATTACGCCCAGAAGGTGGGAGGCATCACGATCGCTGATATTGCCGGCGGATATCAAATGCTTTCCAATCCCGGCTATGCTTCGTATATCCGCGCGTTTTACAAAACACGCAGCAAAGAAAAATTATCCCGTCCGTCGTTGGAAACCCTGGCGATCATTGCTTACAAACAGCCGGTCAGCCGCGCCGATATTGAGATCATCCGCGGGGTTAATTCCGACGGGGTCATGGCGCACCTTTTAAGCAAGGCATTGGTCAAGATCGTCGGGCGCAAAGAGGTCCCGGGCCGGCCATTCCTGTACGGAACAACAAAAGAATTTTTAGAATATTTCGGTTTGAAATCGCTAGAGGATTTGCCCAAGCTCGAGGAATTTCCGTTGTTGTCTGCCTCGAACGAAAATACTGTTGGTAGTGAACAAGGTGAAGTTCAACGGGAGCCGGCCGTGGCCGCAACTCCGCAAGAAGAACAGAATTTAAAAGCCAGTTTGGATGCTTTTGAACAGGCCGCCGACGCCGAAGAGCAGGCGGATCAGCCACAGCATTCACCAGCTAAAGACGCGGCTGTTTAAAAAGGAATCTATGGAAATCAGCGAACTTAGAAAAAAAATTGACGCATTGGACGCCAAGATCGTCGGGCTTTTGAATGAGCGTGCTCATATCAGCCTTGCCATCGGCGAACAGAAAGTAAAACACAATAAAAGCATTTACGCGCCGGACCGTGAGAAAGCAGTTCTTAACCGCGTCAGAACGCTTAGCAAAGGGCCGGTGTCTGCTTCTGCTTTAAAGGCCATCTACCGCGAGATTATGTCCTGTTCATTGGCATTGGAAAAACCGCTCAACATTGCCGCGTTGGGCCAAAAGGGTTCCTATACTTACGCGGCCGCCCGGCAGATCTTCGGGTCGCAGGCCACCTATGCCGGATGCGGTACCATTGGCGAAGTATTTCAGAAAGTGGAAGAGGGGGAGTGCGATTACGGCGTGGTGCCGATCGAGAATTCAACCGAAGGTGCGGTGACCCCGACGTTCGATTTTCTGGCTGATTCGGAATTGAAGATCTGCCGCGAGGATATGCGGGACATACGGCATAATCTGCTTTCAAGGTCTCCCAAAAACAAGATACGCAAAATTTATGCGAATCCGCAAGCCTCAGCGCAATGCCGTGTTTGGTTGTCGCATCATATGCCTAATGTCGAGCAGATCTGGGTGGCCTCGACCACCGATGCGGCCGCTCATGCCTTCCGCGAAAAAAATGCCGCGGCCATCGGGTCTTTGGAAGCGGCGGAAGAGTACAAGCTGCGTGTGGTGGCCAAGAACATTTATGATACGGCGCACAACACCACGCGTTTCTTCGTTATCGGACAGAACGATGCTGCTCCGACGGGAAAAGACCGCACGTCCATTTTATTCTCCATCAAGGACAGGGTCGGGGCCTTGTATAAAATGCTGGGGCCTTTCTACAGGGAACAGATCAATTTAACGAGGATCGAATCGCGGCCTTCCAAGAAAAAAGCATGGGATTATTATTTCTTTATCGACTTCGAAGGCCATCGTTTGGATCCGAAGGTCAAAAGAGCTTTGGGCCAATTGGAAAATATGTGTAAGTATTTGAAAATTTTGGGCTCTTACCCCGTTTTAGAATGAAGATAACGCCTAAAGAAAACATTTTAAGGGTTAAGCCATACATTCCGGGCAGACCGATCGAAGAAGTCAAAAGGGAGCTTGGCTTGAAGAACGTTGTCAAGCTTGCCTCCAATGAAAATCCTTACGGGCCGTCGCCTCGCGTACTTGCGGCCATTGCCAAGGCTTCCAAACAGATCAACCGCTATCCAGACGGTGCGTGCTTTTATCTGCGCCAGGAATTAGCCAAACGTTTCAAAGTTCAGGAAGATCAACTGATCTTTGGTAACGGCTCGGATGAGATCATTGTCCTGGCCGTGCGCGCGTTCGTCCGCGAGGGCGACGAGGTTGTGATCGCTCAGCCGTCGTTTTTGATCTATGAGATCGCGTCCTTGATCGAAGGCGCGAAAGTCCGCGCGGTGCCGCTCAACAATTTTCGGTATGACCTTGAAGGGATGAAGGCCGCGGTCACCTCCAGGACCAAGATCATTTTTATCGGCAACCCTGATAATCCGGCAGGCACTTATATCTCGAAGAATGATCTTACAAAATTTTTAGACGGGATCCGTGAGGGTATTCTTGTTTTTATCGATGAGGCTTATTTCGAATACGTCCAGGCCAAGGATTATCCTAACGGCATCGAGCTTTTAAGATCACACAAGAACGTGATTGTCACGCGGACGTTCTCCAAAATGTACGGTTTGGCTGGCTTGCGCGTGGGTTACGGCGTCGGCGATCCTGAGGTCATTGACGTTTTAAACCGTTTGCGCGAACCTTTCAACGTGAACTCGCTCGCTCAAGTGGCGGCAGTCGCGTGCCTGAAGGACCAAAAATATTACCGCGGCATTGCCAGATCCGTCGAGAAAGAGCGCAAATTTTTGTATTCCAGTTTTCAAAAGCTGGGGGTCCATTTTGAGAAAAGTTTCACGAATTTTATCCTGCTCAAGGTCAAGGCGGACAGCACGGCCGTGGCCAAGGGTTTGTTGAAGAAAGGCGTCATCATCCGCGATATGAACGCCTGGGGGTTGAGCAATTACATTCGTATCACCGTTGGTTCCTCGAAAGAAAATAGATTGCTCGTCCGAGCGCTTAAGGAAGTGTTTCGTGAAACGTGAAGTGTGAAGCGTTTATTCGCTTCACGAACCACGTTTCACGAATAACGATAAATTTCAAGAGAGGAGTTAACATGATCGTCATTTTAAAGAAGGACGCAACCGAAGAACAAATTAAACATATCGTCGACAAAGCGGAAAACCTGGGGCTTAAGGCCCATATTTCCCGCGGTGTCGAACGCACGGTCATCGGTTTTATCGGGCCTGAAGATGTTTTGCGCATGACGCCTTTGGAAGTCTTCCCCGGCGTCGAGCAGGTCATGCCGGTTTTGGCGCCGTATAAACTGGTCTCCCGCGAGTTTAAAAAAGAGAACACCATTATCAAGATCAATGATGATGTGACCATCGGCGGCAAAAAACTTGTTGTGATGGCCGGCCCTTGCTCGGTCGAAGGTTTGGACAAATTCCGTTCTGTTGCCAAGAAAGTCAAAGCGGCAGGCGCAAATATTTTGCGTGGCGGTGCGTTCAAGCCACGTACCTCTCCGTACGATTTTCAGGGGATGGGCGAAGAAGGATTGAAGATCATGTGTGATGTTGCCGGAGAGTTGCGCATTGCTACCATCACCGAGGTCATGGATACCCGTCAGGTCGAAATGGTTGCCAAGTATGTCGATATTTTTCAGCTGGGCGCGCGCAACATGCAGAATTTTTCGCTTTTAAAAGAGATCGGGGCCACGCGCAAACCCGTTATGCTCAAGCGCGGCATCAGCGCCACCATTAAAGAGTGGCTTATGTCGGCGGAATATATTTTGGCCAGCGGCAATTTCAATGTGATCTTTTGCGAACGCGGGATCCGCACCTATGAAACGGCTTATCGCAATGTTTTGGATATTAACGCTATTGCGATGGTGCAGCAGTTGTCCCATTTGCCGATCGTTGTTGACCCCAGCCATGGTACCGGGGTTTGGAATTTGGTTCCCAGCGGGGCCAAGGCAGCGGTCGCGGCCGGCGCCAACGGGCTTATGTTGGAAGTTCATGAAAATCCGGAAGAGGCCTTGTCCGACGGCGCGCAGTCGTTGTTACCTAAGAAATTTGAAGCGCTCATGAAGGAACTTAAAGTGATCGCTCAGGTTGTGGGCAAGGAATTATAAAAACGTTTATCGTTGTGTGTTGTGCGTTTTGCGTTGTGCGTCGCGTGACGCATAACGCATTACTCACAACGCACGACACCTAACTAAACAAATTTTATTACCAATGAGAGGACAATCACGTGTTCCGTAAAGAACTATTCAGAAAAGTCACGATCGTAGGAGTAGGCCTCATCGGCGCTTCGGTAGGGATGGCCATTAAAAAAAGAACGTTGGCGCGGGAAGTGGTCGGTGTCGCCCGAAAAGATGAGACGATCGCAGCCGCTGTCAAACAGGGCTCCATTGATTCAGGGACCAAGGATATTAAGGAAGGCATCAAGGACGCTGATTTTATCATTCTTGCCACTCCCGTTTCCGGCATTATCGAAGCGTTTCCCATCCTTAACGCGCACGCACGCCGGGGAAGCATTATTACCGATGTCGGAAGCTCTAAAGGGCTCATCGTTGACCAGGCGCAGAAAAATTTGCATCCGTCGCTTTTGTTCGTGGGTTCTCATCCTTTGGCTGGTTCTGAAAAAAGCGGCCAGGCGTATGCCAATGCCGATCTTTTTGTGAATTCCAACTGCATCATGACCCCGACGGAAAGAACGAACCGCCTGGCCAAAGAAAAAGTGAAGCATTTTTGGTCGCAGCTGGGCGCCAACGTGCGATTCATGTCACCGACAGAACACGACGAGATATTAGCTTACATCAGTCACTTGCCGCATCTTTTGGCGTACGCGCTTATGAAATCGATCCCTGAGCAGTTTTTGGCGCACGCAACCCAAGGACTTCGTGATACGACGCGCATCGCCGCTTCCGACCCTAAAATGTGGAATGATATCTGCGTTTCCAACAGCAAAAATATTTTAAAATCCATGGATGAATGCGCTAAAGCTTTGGGTGCGATCCGCAAGGCCGTTGTTGACGCCGACCAACAGGCGCTTTTGGAAACGTTTAACCAGGCCAAAGCAAGCCGTGAACGCATTGAACGATAAATAAAAAAAGGAAGAGTCGCAATGTCACAAGGTCACAAGTCACAAGAAGGATTGTTAGAAAATTATTTTGTGACTTTGTGTCTTTGTGTCTTTGTGACCCTTTAATTTTTGCTATGAATCAGCGCTTAATTATCACCATCGACGGGCCGGCGGGGGCCGGCAAAAGTACAGTGGCTAAATGTTTGGCCATGCTTTTGAACATTTCGTATTTGGATACCGGGGCCATGTACCGCGCGCTGACCTTGAAAGCTTTGCGTCAGGGCGTGACATTGGAAGATGAGGATGCCTTGGCAGAACTTGCTGCCAAAACAAAGATCGATTTCTCCGATGATGGCGCCGGCGGCCTGCATATTACGCTGGATGGTGAGGATGTGAGCGAAGCGATCCGTTCGCTGGATGTTACTAATCACACCTTTTATGCGGCGCGTGCTCCCAAGGTCCGCGCCATTCTGGTGAAATGGCAGCAGGCGATAGGAGCAAACCGTTCTCTCATCGGCGAAGGGCGGGATCTGGGCACAGTCGTTTTTCCAGATGCGACGTACAAGTTTTACCTTGATGCCGACATCGAGGAACGTTGCGAACGTCGTATCCGCGAATTAAAAGAGCAGGGCAAAGTATTTGATGAAGCAAAACTGCGTGAAGACATCAAAGAACGCGACCTAAAAGACCGTAGCCGCGCGGTGGGGCCTCTTAAAAAAGCCAACGACATGATCACCATTGATTCTACCGGCTTGACCGCCGAACAAACCTCTCAAAAGATTTTGAGATATATTAAAAAGAAATAGCGTCATTGCGAGCCGAGCTTGCGGCTGCCTGGAGGCGAGGCGAAGCAATCGCATCGTTGACGGCTGGGATTGCTTCGGCCTGAGGGCCTCGCAATGACGGAATACATATGCAAAAGTCCCTTATCCGTAATTTTTCCATTATCGCGCATATTGACCATGGCAAATCCACTCTGGCGGACAGGCTCATGCTTTTTGCCGGCGCGATCGACGAGCGAAAATTCCGCAACCAGATGCTGGACGATATGGATCTGGAGCGCGAGCGCGGGATCACCATCAAGGCCTCTGCCGTCCGCCTGGATTATAAGGCGAAGGATGGGAAATCCTACGTCTTTAATTTGATCGACACGCCGGGCCACGTGGATTTCTCTTACGAAGTGGAAAAATCCCTGCGTGCCTGCGAAGGCGCGCTTCTTTTGGTCGACGCTTCTCAGGGTGTCGAATCCCAGACCATTGCCAACCATTATCTTGCCATCGACAATAATCTGGAAATTCTCCCGGTCATCAACAAGATCGACATTGCCAACATCGATATCGACGCGGTCAAGCGCCAACTGACGGAAGTTTTTAAATTCAGGGAAGAGCATATGGTTTTGGTCTCGGCCAAAGAAGGGATCAACATCGACCAGCTTTTTGAAAAAATTGTCGATTACATCCCGCCTCCCGAAGGCGATGACACGGCGCCGCTGAAGGCTTTTATTTTTGACATGAAGTACGACATCTATAAAGGGATCATCGTTTATATCCGCGTGCTGGACGGTATTATGAAGCCCAATACCAAAATCCGGATGATGAACATCGGCAAAGAATTCACGGTCGAAGAGGTCGGCGTGTTCTCGCCCGGCGCGGTGCAGGTCAAAGAGCTCGGCCCCGGCGAGGTTGGGTATCTTACATGCAACCTTCACGACCCCAAGGAAGCCCGCGTGGGCGATACCATCACCGATGTGAACCGCCCGACGGCGCAGGCCCTGGAAGGTTATCGTCAACTGAAGCCCCTGGTTTTTTGCGGCGTGTATCCGGTCAATTCCAAAGATTACATGAACCTGCGAGAGGCGATCGACAAACTGCGTTTGAGCGACCCCAGTTTTGTCTATGAACATGAAACATCGCAATCCTTTGGCCATGGTTTTCGCTGTGGTTTCTTAGGGCTTTTGCATATGGAGATCGTGCAGGAACGTTTGGAACGCGAGTATGACCTCAATTTGATTTTAACAACGCCCAACGTCGGGTATCGTGTCACGAAAAAAGGGGGAGAGGCTTACGATCTGGAGAACCCTTCCGCGCTTCCCAATGCCAGCGAGATCGAAAAGATTGAAGAGCCGTATTTGAGCGTTTCCGTTTTTACGCCGGTGTCGCATATGGATGCTGTGATGGAATTGGCCAAACGCAAGCGCGGCATTTTCGTCAAAAGCGAATATGTTTCGGATCGCATGAAGATCATTTATGACATTCCGCTCTCCGAGGTCATCGTCGATTTTAATGATATGGTCAAATCCTCGACGCGCGGTTACGGATCCATTGATTACGAATTCAAAGGGTATAAGCCCGCGCAGATCGCCAAGCTCGACATTTTGATCAATGATGAAGTGTGCGACGCGTTTTCCTGTTTGGTGCACAAGGAACGCGCGTATGAAAAAGGCCTGGCGCTTGTGACCAAGCTCAAGGACTTGATTCCGCAGCAGCTCTTTGAGGTCAAGGTGCAGGCAGCGTCCGACGGACGCATCATTTCCAGCGCCAGGATCAAGGCAGCCGGCAAGAACGTCACCGCCAAATGTTACGGCGGGGACATCTCCCGCAAGCGCAAACTTTGGGAAAAGCAAAAAGAAGGCAAGAAAAAACTTAAACAGATCGGTCGCGTCGAAGTGCCTCAGGAAGCGTTTCTCGCGGCGTTAAAAATTTAGAATAATCTCGAATATCGAATTTTGAAATGTGAAACAAATCAGAAACACGAATGTTTCAATGTTTGAAACATTCGGATTTTTAAACATTCGAATTTGTTTCCCTGGCCCGTCTGAGCGTATCAGGGCGGGCGTGTTTCGGTATTCGGATTTCGGATTTAAAAGGAAGTCCTATGTCAAATATGAAATCAAAGTCTGTCGTGCGTGAATGGGTAGAATCGATTTTAATCGCCCTGGTCTTGGCCGCGTTTATCCGCACCTATTTCGTCCAGCCGTTTAAAATTCCCAGTGGATCCATGCGCATGACGTTAATTGAGGGGGACCGCCTCTTTGTCAATAAACTGCGTTACGGGCCCAAATTGTTGCCGGAATTTCTTGCGGTCCGTTTTCGTGAGAAACTTCATGTTCCCGAATCGCTGGCTAAAACAAGATTGCCGGGGTTTTCAAAGCCTAAACGGGGGGACATCATCGTATTCGTTTTTCCTGAGGACCGCACCCGCGATTTTATCAAACGCTTGATCGCGTTTGGCGGCGAGACTGTTGAGATCAGAGAAGGAAAGATCTACATCGACGGTAAAATGATCGATGTGCCGCGCATCCGCAATACCTATTATTATAATTACGGCCAATACGCGCAAAAGAATGAGAAGATCGTTGTTCCTCCGGGTCATTATTTTGCTTTGGGGGATAACAGCATGTCGAGCCATGACAGCCGTTATTGGGGTTTTGTTCCGGAAGATTATGTCATTGGCCGTGCGGAATTCATTTTCTGGCCGGTGGGCCGAGTGAGAGTGCTAAAGTAAAGTTACAAAGACACAAGGACACAAAGTCACAAAAGGATCATGTGACCTTGTGACTTGGTGGCCTGGTGACTCTACGCTTGGTGAGTCTATGAAGTTCGGTTTCTATTGTTTCATTTTGATTTTAGTGGCTGGTTATAGTTACGGTTGCCAGACTACGCCGAAGACGCATCCGGCTGTGTCCCAAGAATCAACGCAGGAAGTGACCAGTGCCGTCGGCAGCGTCACCGAAGCTTTATCCGGTCAAGTCATGACCGACGAACAGGCGCGTCAAACCATCCGCGCCATTCAAAAAGATAAAGAAGGGCAGTCTGCCCTGCGTTCGATCGCCGATGCCATGGACGTCAAGAAAACAGGCGTAAAATATTGCCCCGTCGATGGAAAACATTTTAGCACCGATCTGGATGAGTGCCCCGAGCACAAAGTAAAGCTTCAAGAATTGGTGGAGTAATTATTAATTGTCATTCCCGCCCCTTTTGTCATACCCGCAAAAGCGGGTATCCAAAGGGGTAAACTCCAGCGGGAATCCATTTGTGGACCCCCGCTTTCGCGGGGGTGACATAAAAGTTGGTGGAATAATGGGGTTGACGCTTGCGAACAAAGTGACTGTTGGGCGTATCGTGATCGTCCCGCTTTTTATTGCGACGGTTTTGTACTATTCGCCTGAACGTGATCATTTGCGGTGGGTTTCGTTGGCATTATTTCTTGTTGCCACGATCTCAGACGTGATTGACGGCTATATCGCCCGGCGGTTTTATCAGAAAACAACCGCCGGCGCGATCCTCGACCCGCTCGCCGACAAGTTGCTTTTGATCAGCGCTTTTTTGTGCCTTTATATCGTAGGAATTTATTTTTCGGCGTTTCGTTTCCCTGTATGGTTTGTGGTTGTCATTATCAGCCGTGATGTGATCCTGCTTGTGGGCGCGTTGATCATCCAATCAACGACGGGAAAATTAAAGATCGAGCCCAACCGTTGGGGGAAAGGCACAGCATTTTTTCAAACTCTTTGTGTTTTAGGGATGATTCTTCAGTGGCCGCTGACAGTTTATCTTTGGCCGGTAACGGTTGTTGTGACCGTTGTATCAGGGTTGATCTATATAAGAGAAGGGATCAGGGTCATCAATGCCGGCGGTTAAAATTATTTTTGCTGTTCTTGTTAGCTATTTAGCCGGCTCGATTCCGACGGCGTATCTTTTTGGCCGCGTTTTAAAAGGCATTGATATCCGTCAACATGGTTCCGGCAATGTGGGCGCGACCAACGCCTTTCGCATTTTAGGCAAGGGGCCGGGCACGGCCGTTCTGGTTATCGACGTTATTAAAGGCGCTATTGTCACGTCCCTTGTTGCCGACCTTTTCGGTTTGGTTGATCCTATGATGAGGGTTGCTTTGGGGATAGTCGCTGTCTGCGGGCACAACTGGACCGTATTTTTGAATTTTAAAGGAGGCAAGGGGATTGCCACGAGCCTCGGCGTTCTCATCGGTTTGACGATTGCCATTGCCTCTATCCGGCCGGTCGTTTTTTACACTTTTCTTTCCTGGCTGGCGGTTTTTTTAGCCAGCGGTTATGTTTCTTTGGCCTCTATTGTCGTCTCTGTGGCGCTTCCTTTTCTTGCCTTGATCTTTCCCCAACCCTTTGCAGTGGTCCTTCTGGCCATTGTTCTGTGCATCTTTGTGGTCCTCCGTCATCGCCCCAATATCACCCGGCTCTTGGAAGGCAAAGAATCCAAGGTCCTCTTCCCGTGGCATAAGCGTAAATAATATTCAACAAAATTGTCGTAACTATCTTTATTTTCAATAAGAAAGCGTTTCCCCAAATAGCCTTTCCTTGCCTTGTTTTGACCTTCCTCGATGATATACTTCGATTAGATTCAAAGATATGAAAAATGAAAATTCAGATAACTCGTTAGAAATAAGCAATTTAGGGAAGGACGTTGAAATGAAGCAAGTTCTTCATAAATCCAGAGTGGCCTTCGGCAATCGGGTCAAAATGACCAAGATCGCCGAGCGCTCGGAAGACAAGGATTGCGCAACCAGTGTGCGCAAGACCTTTGTCTACGTTCTTTCCCAGGTCGTGGATGAGACACAGAAGCTCCCCGACCCTCAAATTAAGATCCGCAAATCCTTTGACACGAAAACCAGGGATGAAAAATTCTCGTTCCGTATCAAAGGCTCCAGTTACGTTAACCATAATCGCCGGTTGATCCGGGTCGATTATTGCCATACATTGCGTATCCACCTTAAGTGGAAGACAAAGGTTTTCTCCCCCAAAAAGTCGGTGACAATGGCCTAGTTACAAAATTTCTGTTGCTGACTTTAAGCGCAAGGACAAGGGTCCTTGCGCTTTTATTTGGAAAAGGGGACACAATAAAGTGTCCCCTTTTTAATCTCAGCGGGTCTAATTCCCCGCAGCTTGCTGCGCTTCCTTCTGGTAGTTTAGCTGTGATACCCCGTCAGCTTGCTGCGGGGTCGTTCATTAACTTCGTATACCCAGCAACCGGCATCCAGCCGTGTATCCTTGTGGTTGCGATAAATTCTAGTTCGCATCTTTTTGATTTTCTGCTAAACTAACTCTACTTTTTATTTCATGAACTCACTCCTTAAACTGCCATGTTTAAATATTTTTCTTTTTTTCTGGTTGTGATGATTTTTTGCGGATGCGCATCCACTGGTCAGAAAAACAACACACATGCCATGGATAAAAAGCAAACTTCCGCCGGCCATGAAGCAAAGCCGCCAGTCAAGGGGCCTGTTGCCGACGGGATTATTTTCGGCAAGGCTGATTTTCAAGGGGTTCTGAAGGTTGAATATGTCAAGCTTCTGATTATTGATGAAAACAATCCGGGCAAAGAGTATGAACTTTTTTTTGGAGACAGGGACGAACCTCAACCGCTTTGGTGGCAAACGTCTTCGGTTGAGCCAAAATATTTCTTTTTGGAACTGCCCGCGGGCAAATACAGGATCACTTCGATCTCTATCCCTGTAGGCACGACCCTCGCCACGGAGAAAACCGATATCGCCTTCACAGTAGAAAAGGAAACGGTCATTTACTTGGGGACACTGCGCGTGACCGGCACAGACCAGAAGATCCGTTTCGGCGGCGTGCCCTTATTGAGGCCGGGATTTGACTATAAGATTAATATCGCCAATGAAAAGGAAGAAGCGATCAAGGAATTTAAAGCGAGGTACCCGCTCATCAAGCGGGATATTCAGGTGAATTTAATGAAAGAGATGCATATCCAGGCGTATTGATGCTGGTTTTGGAAAAAATTTTATTAAATTATGGGCAAAATGGATTCCTGTGTTAAGATACGCTTGCTTAATTTGTAAATTCAATGGTTATTGACCTTCTCCTTGCCAATGGAAATGACAAATCTCCAAGCATCGTCGTTATCTGAGGTTGGAGATATGTCATTGATAAAGAAAAGGTCAATAAAACCATTTTAGTTCCAATTAAAATTACTTTACAAGGAGGCAGTCGTGATGGGTCTTAGAATTCTTATGATCGGCAGTTTGGCATTGGTGTTAACAGGCTGCGTGACGACGCAGGGTAAATCTTCCACAGATCAGTTGCAGATCCGCGTGGCGGATTTGGAAAAGAAGGTGGAAGAAAGGGATTCTGAGATCGTGGACCTGAAGTATCAAGTGAAAGATCTGGCCGGCCGTGTTGATAGCTCCGGGTCTTCTTCCGACGTTGAGGCCTCACCGTCCAAGCCTTCTACCGCGGTCATGGATCAATCAGGATCCTCCGACGGTATCATCAAAGTTTCGGCGAGCGTCAGCGATGTTCAAAAAGCCCTTAAGAATGCCGGTTTCTATAAGGGGTCTGTCGACGGAAAGATCGGCCAGCAGACCAAAAAGGCGATCGAGAGCTTCCAGCGTCAGCACAATTTGACCGCTGACGGCGTCATCGGGCGTCGGACTTGGGAAGAATTAAAAGTCTACTTGCAATAAGCAAACCGTTTTCGAATGGAAATGGATGGAAATTGATAGAAATTTATGGAAATTGGTTGTTGAACAAACGTTTTCATAAACAACAAATTTCTATTGATTTCTACTAATTTCAACGAATTTCTATCAGCTGTTCCAATCATTTTTCCATGTTGCAAACAATTAGCATCCTAGGTTGCGGTTGGTTGGGTTTGCCGCTGGCAGAGCGGTTGGTCCGCTTGGAATACGCGGTCAAAGGCTCAACGACAACGCCTGAAAAAATTTCCGTCCTTAAAAACAGCAACATTATCCCGTATCAACTGACCTGCGGCAGGTCGATTGAAGGTGACAATGTTGCTGATTTTTTTAAGAGCGATATGCTCTTTGTGAATATTCCTTTCCGGCGCGATCTGCCGGACCCGTTTTTTTATGTTGAGCAATTGCGGCCTGTGGTTTCTCATGCCGTAGCAGGAGGCGTGCGGTTTGTCGTTTTCGCGAGCTCAACGTCGGTCTATCCGGCATTAAATCAGAAAGCAAGGGAAGAAGATGCCATCGTTGCCGCCGATGCGCGCGCCCAAGCCCTTCTTGAGGCTGAACGCTTGTTTTTGAATGAAGCGCGTTTTAAAGCAACCGTCATCCGGTTTGCCGGCCTTTACGGGCCGGGAAGGGAGATTGGCAATTTTTTAAAAAGCGGCAGGGTTCCTTCCAAGGATGGTAATGCGCCTGTTAACTTCATTCATTTGGAGGATTGCGTTGAGATCGCCGCGGCGGTGTTCGAGAAAAGATTGGGAGGGGAAATCTTAAACGCTTGTGCAGACGCTCATCCGTTGCGCAAAGACCTGTATCTCCACGTCGCCATCGCTATGGGTATAAAGCCGCCGGTTTTTGAGGATGGCAGCGGGATCCCTTATAAGATCGTCGACAACGCAAAAATTAAACGGCTGTTGGATTACCGCTTCATCCACCCCGGCCCCTGGGGCTGGATCGATCGTGGTATTAAGCGCTAGGCGTTATGCCTCAACCCGGTTCGTATAAAAAAATCACTCCCAAAGACGCGTTGTTTTTTATCTTTTTATTCGTCCTGTGCGTGGCAGGCTCGGCGGGGATCTTCTGGTTTGCCGTCGGCATTGAGAACGGCAACGCCATTATGAAAAGTTTTATGAAGTCGCTTTTGGACAATGCCGTTGGCATTGTCGTTATTTTATTGCTGTTCAATTTGTTTTTAGTCGTGTATTATTCCAAAAAGCATTAAGAATTTTAAAAAAGGGAAAGAAGTTTATGGAATCCGTCAATGCATTAAAAAAGAAATATGAGAATATACCGGCTGAGGCCTTGCGCCAGGAAATCCTGCAGCATGCCAAAGATTTTAAAACATCGTGGATCGCACTCGGCCAGGCGCTCTATACCGTGTGGCGCGACAAGCTTTATCACGGCTGGGGGTATGAAGAGTTTGAGCATTACATTGTTGGCGAACTGGGTATTAAAAAACAGACGGCCCTGAAGCTGGTCAAAACATATTTTTTCGTCGAACAGGAAGAGCCCACCTATTTGAAGGAAGAATACCGCGAATCGCGCGAAACGCCCGTCGTACCCAGTTATGAGACGCTCGACGTCCTGCGGCTTGCCCATCAGAGCAAAGAATTGACGCGGGATGATTACGCCAAATTGCGCAAGAACGTTTTTGAAAAAGGGAAACATGAAGGCCTTTTGCGCAAAGATTTAACCGCGCTCATGAAGGAACGCAAAGTGGTTGACCCCGAGGAAGAACGCGAGAAAAGAAATGAAAATAGCGTCAAGCGCCTCCTGACCGCTTTGCGCGCGTTCAAGAAAGACATGGAAACCCTAAGGCTTGTCCCGCAGGAGATCGTTGATGAGGCTGAATTTCTCATTAAGAAGCTCGAGCGGGAAGCGCTGTAACATAAGAGGTAAGAGGTAAGGCAACCTCTACTAGCTGCCTTGAGTTCCACGGGCATGCCCGTGGGTATCTACTAATTTAGTTTTGGACGAGAGTTGATTTGGTAGCCTCGACGAGCTAGGCAATCCAAAATTTTTTCGAAATCGAATTTTTAGAGGGTCCCGTAAGTGATAAAGAGGTGGGGAGCAGTTTAAATGAACATTAAATCTGGGACTGCCTTATCAATCGTTTTTATCTGTTTTTTTTACCCCCTTACCTCGCTACCTCTTACCTCTTACCTCTAATAAAAATTTTATGATAAAAGCCCAGATTGATCTAAACACCGTTCCCGAGCATGATCTCTTGAAACTGCGCATTTGCGATCTGCCGATCACGATCGAGGGGACATGGCTTGCCGAGTGTGTTGAGGAATTGTACAAAGAGCTCGCCGATAAGAATTTAACCTTCCGTCCCGAATGTTACCTGGCCGATGAATGGCTCACGCCTGAAAATGAGCCGGTCATCGGCATTCCTTTTTATCTGGCCCATCCGACGCTCATCAAACTCGAAAAAAAGATGATGCTCGAGGCCGAAGGCGACACCAAGGCCTGGTGCATGAAGCTTTTGCGCCACGAGGCGGGGCACGCCATCTGTTACGCGTACCATTTGAATAAAAAACGCTCCTGGCGGAAGATGTTCGGTTCTTCCTCCCAGGATTACGGCGACACCTACCGTTATCAGCCATACAGCAAGCGTTTCGTCCGTCACATCGACGGGTTTTACGCCCAATACCACCCTGATGAAGATTTTGTCGAGACCTTTGCCGTGTGGCTGACGCCGGATTCCGATTGGCAGGAGCGTTACAAAAATTGGAAGGCCATTGAGAAATTGAATTTTGTCGATAAGATGATGAAGGAGATTCAGGGCAAGCCGCCTTTGGTCAGCAAGGGCAAGAAGTTCTGGCATTTGAACACGCTGAAGATCACGCTGGCGAACTTTTATAAAAAGAAACGCCTCTTGGTTGAGGAGGATTTTCCGGATTTTCACGACCGGCAGCTGGATAAAATATTCAAGCCATTAAGCGCTGAGGATTATAAGGTGTTCAAGCAACAGGCCAGGCAGGATAAGGAATTGCTGGACGCTGCCGGTTTCTTAAGGAAATATCAGGGGCACATCGTTTACAATGTCGCGCGCACAACGGGTGAGCGCAAATACATTGTTAACGACCTTTTAAAAACTATTATGCGCCGCTGCCGGCAGTTCAACATGGTCATTGCCGAAACCGAGACTATGGCGGCGTTTCACATCTCGACGTATGTCACGTCGTTGGTCATGAATTATATCCACACCGGCTGGTTTAAGGGGTCGAGGCATAAGCGGGGAGCGTAAATAAAGGATAATTTTAGAGTCAGAGGTCAGATGTCAGAAGTCAGAAGTGTTTGATGGTGTTCGGCACGTACCATGCCTCTGACATCTGACTTCGGACTTCTGACCCTAGCCAAGGTTTTACTATGAAAAAGAAGATTAAAGTTCTCGTCTTATTCCACAGCCCGTATTTTAAACCGCGCGGGTACGATTTTAAGGAAGAATTCGCCGACCCCGAGAACATGTACACCGAAAAAAATGTGGTCCAGGCATTGAAAACTCTGGAGCACGAGGTGAGTATTCTCGGGTTGTATAACGATATTTCCATTTTATTGGAAGAGCTCAAAGAGAACCGTCCGGATATTGTCTTTAACATGGTTGAGGTCTTTAACGAGCAGGCACATCTGGAAAAGAACGTGGCCGCGCTCCTGGAAATGCTGGATGTTCCTTACACCGGTTCCTCGTCGGGGCATCTGTTTATGTGCAACAACAAGGCGCTGTGCAAAAAGATCCTGGTCTTTCATAAGATCAAAGTTCCGCGATTTTATACATTTTACCGCAAGCGCCGGGTGACCTTGCCCGCGAAGCTAAAACTTCCGGCCATTATCAAGCCGCTCTGTGAAGAAGCCTCCCGCGGGATCTCGCAGGCGTCGATCGCCGACAGCCAAGAGGCATTCTTTGAGCGCATCAAATTTATTCACGAGAATATGAGTATGGACGCCATCGCCGAGGAATACATCGAAGGCCGTGAACTGTACGTGAGCGTCCTCGGCCACAAGCGCGTTATGGTTTTGCCGCCGCGCGAATTGAAATTCGGCAGCATGCCTGAGGGAGAACCGCGCATCGCCACTTACAAAGCCAAATGGGACGACAAGTACCGCGACAAATGGGGAATTAAAAGCGTGTCGCCGGGAAAATTGCCCGAGGGATGGGAAGAAAATATCCAGGATGTCTGCAAGCGGGCTTATCAGGCGCTCGATATGGACAGTTATACGCGTTTTGATATCCGCGTGACGGAAAAAGGCGAGGTCTATATCATTGAGCCTAATGCCAATCCGTGCATCGCCCGCATCGACGAACTCGCGCTTGCCGCCGAGAAAGAAGGGATCAGTTACAGCGATCTGATCGGTATGGTCCTCGAACTGGGCCTCCAGCGTTATCAGCGCTCCCGTTAATTAATTTTTTCGATGACTAATAGACTAACGTGATGGGAAATCCCTTCGTGCGAGTTTACGACGAAGCGAAGCGGAGTCGTTGTTTGAGCATGAAGGGATTTCCCATCACGTTAAAAAATCCAATAAAATTCTAGCTAACGTCATTGGGTACGCTAAAATATTTTCATAAAAGGAGATCTATGGCGGATACCCAACAACTGCCTTATTTAATTGAACTTTTAGATGACGAATCTCCGCTGGTCCGACAGAGTATTATTAGGGAATTTGCATTTTTCGGCTCGCGGCTTTATGAGGAATTGAACCTTCTTCCCGTCGAGATCACACCCAAAGAAAAATTGCTTCTCAATACGATCCTGGAAGGCCCCCGCCGGAGCTTTTTGAAGCGCGAATGGCCTTTATGGTTTGGTTTGCCGGACGACCGCCTTCGCCTGCAGACAGCGCTTACGCTTTTGGCCGAATACCAGAGCGGCCTGGAGTTCAAAGGCCGGCTTAACGTGATGTTGGATCAACTGGTACAGGAATACCGTACTCAATATCCGATGAGCGATGCGTACACGCTGGCCGAATTCCTTTTTCAACACAAATCCTTTGGCGGCGCAACTGACGATTATTACAATCCGCAAAACAGCAATTTGATCTATGTCCTTAAACACCGGAGGGGAATACCCATCAGCCTGTCCTGCGTTTATATGCTGGCCGGATGGCGCCTGGGGCTTGACATCCGCGGATGCAATTCGCCCCGGCATTTTCTGGCCATCGTCGATCATGAGAACAGGAAGGACTTGGTCGACTGTTTTCACGCCGGGCGCATTGTCGGGCAGAAAGATATCGCAACCCTCAGCCGTGAATCGTCTTTGACCCTGGAAGATGCCTTGAAATTAGAGGCGGATTCGTTTAGCATCATCCGGCGGATCCTGGGCAATCTTATTTTTGCCTATCAGCAGATCGAGCATGAGAGGGAAAGTTTTTTGATGGTCCATTTGCTCAAAGAAGTGCAGATGTACCAGGAACATTTGGACCGGGTTCACGTGAAGAAAGATGATTATGGCGTTCCCGAGGATGTTGCGCTTTATCTCCTTGGCCAAAAGATCAGGCATGTGCATGAGGGATATCGCGGCATTATCGTCGATTATGATCTGTACTGCATGAATGGCAACGAGGAAGAATTGGACCGTAACCAGCCGTGGTACCAGGTCCTTATCGATGGCACTGAGCGCTCGGTATACGTGCCTCATTCCCAGATCGTCCAAGACCCGTCGAAAGAAGGCATCAGCCATCCGTTGGCTTCGTATTTTTTTATCCATACCGAAGACGGCATGTACATCCGCAATCACCTTCCCTGGCTGGATTAATATAACCCAAAGAAATTGGTTGAAATTTATTGAAATTCATAGAAACTGGTTGATGTGGATTTCTTGCAGCGAAAAATTTCTATCAATTTCTATTAATTTCGATTGTGCATTAAGGAGCGATTCATGAAGTTGCAAAAGACGTTGGTTGTTTTGGATTTGGAAACCACAGGTGTTTGGATCGAAAAAGACAAGGTGATCGAGATTGGCATGATCAAATGCCATTCCGACGGAAGAGAAGAAACATACACACAAAGGGTCAACCCCGGCATGCCCATTCCGCCGGTTGTCAGCGAGATCACCGGCATCAAGGACGCCGATCTTAAGGACATGCCGCTTTTTTTTCAGATCGCCCGCGCTGTTCTTGATTTTATCGGCGATGCGGACCTGGCGGGGTTTAACGTCGAGCGTTTTGACATCCCGCTTTTGGCCCGCGAATTGCAGGAGGCAGGCTTGACGCTCGATCTCAACGGCCGTCAGATCTATGATGCGCAGAAAGTTTATCATTTGAACGTCAAACGCGACCTTTCGGCGGCGTATCAGTTTTATTGCCACAAAGAACTGCAGGGCGCGCATTCGGCCTTGATCGACACACGGGCAACGCTTGATATTTTGGCGGCGCAGGTGGCTCTTTATGCCAAGGACAGCGGCGCTATCGAAGCCCTTAAAGAATTCGAATACAAACAGACTTCGGAATTTTTTGACGCGGAGCGGAAGTTCCGCTGGTGGAACGGCGAGTTGTACATGATGTTCGGCAAATACGCGAGGACGGAAAATCTGAAGGCCATTGCCAAGAAAGACTCGGGTTACCTGCAATGGATCCTGACCAAGGATTTTAGCGACGAGGTCAAGGCCATGGTCCAAGGTGTATTAAACGGAAAGTTTCCGGATCCACCGTCAGTTCCCAATGACGCCGTGGTTCCCTCATAATTCACGGCCAGCTTAAAAAACATCGCTCACGTTTTTGGATTTTGTAGTATAATCCATCCATTATGCCGCTGGAAAATCCACTTCAAAAATCCAAACCAGAATACAAAGAGACCATTGAACGCATCAAATCCGATAGTTCGGTCGGAATCGACGCCCAATATACGCACGCCATTATTATTGAATATTTAAAACAAATTTCTCAAAGACTGGACGCTTTGGAAAAGAAGTTATCGGGCCAATAAAAATTAAGGGGAGGCACCATGAATTTTGGAAAAATCAAAGAAGCTTGGCCGGTGTGGGTTCTTGTGGCCGCTGGCTTTGCCATCATCGCTTTGGCCGTCACCCAGAATAAAGTAGAAAAAGAGGCCGTCACTTTTCAGGATATCTTTCCTGAAGACAATGAGGCTTCCTCCGACGCTGCTGCTAAGCCAGAGTCTGCTGTGACAACGGCAGATCCCGTTCAATCGCCGGCGATTGTGGCTAATTCCGATACTGGGTTCAAAGTTATGTACGCGGTGCAGTTGTATTCTTTCAAGGAAAAATCACGGGCGGATGCCATGGTCAACGCCTTAAAGACCCAGGGGCAGCCGGCGTATATGCAGATGAGCGATCTTGGAAATAAAGGAACGTGGTACCGTGTCCGCGTCGGGTCTTACCCGACCGCCGATGAGGCCAAGGCAATGTTGTCCGAGATCAGCAAAGAGCATAAAGACAGTATTATTGTAAAAGATAAAAAGTAGCCAAGAAATTTGGAAATGAATTGAAATTGGTAGAAATTGGTAGGTGACGCGCGGCGACGAATTTCTCAATTTCCTAATTTCTCCTAATTCCCATTCGTTTTGTCCTGCTTATTCGTTCTCTTTAGTGACATTGAGTTCGCGGATGGTGCCGCCGCTTAAACGCAGGTCAACGACGATGGGCCGGCAGCATATTTCGCAGTCGAGGACCATCCTCTGGCGGGATCCGCCGGTGGGGTCAAGGGATAGAAAATTTTCGCTACCGCAATAAGGGCAGAAAAAATTTTCAGGATCATTAAGCATCATGGGGTCAATTATAATCCATTTTCAATAATCGCGCGTGTTTTTTTAAAAAGGAGATTGTATATGAAAGTGTCAAGTTATGTTATGGCCGCTGTTGTTCTTATTTCCATCGGGAATTTGGCTGGTTGCGGCACCAAAGTAACCCGCCTGGACGTCGATAAGACCGTGGATCTAAGCGGCCGCTGGAATGATACCGATGCCCGCATGGTCGCCGAGGAAATGATCAAGGATTGCCTCGCCGGAAACTGGCTTGCTGAATTTAACAAAGCCGAAGGCAAAGATCCGGTCGTGATCGTCGGTACGATCTTAAACCGTACCCATGAGCACATCAATTCTGATGTATTCGTTCAAGATTTGGAGCGTGCGCTCATGAATTCCAGCAAAGTGAAATTCGTTTCTTCCAAAAGCGAACGCATAGAGGTCCGTGAAGAACGCGAAGACCAGCAAGCGGGCAACACCAATCCGGATACCATAACCGCCAAAGGCATGGAAACCGGCGCTGATTTTATGCTCAAAGGCACGATCAACGACGTGAAAGACGAACTCAAAGGCAAGTACGCTGTTTTATACCAGGCGAATTTGGAACTTGTCGATCTGCGCACGAATGAAAAGAAATGGCTCGGCCAGAAAAAGATCAAAAAAATGGTCGTGCGTCCGCCGGTTGGTTTATAAGAATGTAAGACGTAAGAAGTAAGTGCCAAGTTCCATGACATCGTTTACAGTTTCTAAGGGCCTTAGCTGTGTCATGACATCGTTTACACTTGGCAAAATTGTTGAACCGGGAGTTTATTCTTTACCGGTTCCCTGAGTTTATAAGTAATG
>Ga0209726_10000189_pt1 | contig 125787 bp, 106 predicted proteins | sample Subgrocontami54m_FD_187453 | JGI IMG/M metagenome (GOLD analysis project Ga0209726, IMG submission 187453) | Subsurface groundwater microbial communities from S. Glens Falls, New York, USA - GMW46 contaminated, 5.4 m (SPAdes) (version 3) | ecosystem: Environmental > Aquatic > Deep subsurface...
CGCCTCTCATGGTCTCAAGCGTTGCTACGTCCGACGGAGATATGCTGATCGTTAATTCTGCCGGAAGAGTCGGCATCGGCACCACAACTCCCGTCGGAGGATTGGCGGTCATGAACGGCAACGTCGGGATCGGGACATGGAACCCGAGGGCGGCATTGGATGTGATAGGTAATGTGTGGTTGTCCAGCGGAGGTAGTTACATTCTAGAGTCTGGTGGCAAGGTGGGTTATAATCCTATTGTTTCGCTGACGGGTATGCAGGTGTCGAGCACGCCTGCAATAGATTTTCAGGTATCTGGTTCAACGAGAATAAGGATAGATGACACCGGTAAAGTCGGCATTGGGACATCGCTTATGGCCTCGGGTACCGGATTGTCGATCATGAACGGCAATGTGGGCATCGGTACATGGAGTCCGACGAGCCAATTGGAAGTCAAGGGCGGCGATGTGCGTGTGGGCTCTGGGACGTTTGATAATGCTTCAACGAATGAAGACATTTATGTGACGGGCAATTTAGAGGTGGATGGAACATTATTCGCGGCGAGTTCGAGCATCGCGTCAGCCGCCGGCTGGACCGACGGCGGGACGAATGTTTATACGTCGACGACCACCGACAACGTCGGCATTGGAACCACCACACCGACCGCAACATTATTAATTGAAAACACCTCGGCGATTGATTCGTTCCGCGTTAATGACGCGTTGCTTGATGGATCACCATTTATCGTCGACGCCGGCGGCAACGTCGGCATCGGGACGACGACGCCGGGCTTTCCTCTCCAGATTTCATACGCGGGAGGTGCCGCACAGTCCCTTATCGCGACGACGGGCACCAACTCGGTTTACATTTATATGTCGAACACCGGCAACGGTTCTCTTTTTGGACTTGAATCCAGTGGAGGAAATGCCCTCTTCAATGGCGGCAATTCACCTTATGCGACGGCTTTTGGTAATCAAAGTGCAAGGTCGTTCAACCTTGCGACTAATAATTTTGTGAGATTTACCATTGATAGCGCCGGCAACGTCGGCATCGGCACCGCAAAACCGGGCAACCGGTTAGCCGTTAACGGCGGCGTCGGGATCGGGACCACGGATTCTTCCAATTTTCTTGATATCGCCGCTCCATCGGGCGGGTTGATTGTGGAAAAGAACGTCGGCATCGGCACCACCACGCCCGTTGGCGCCTTGACGGTCATGAACGGCAACGTTGGAATCGGGACGTGGAGTCCAACGGCGAAGTTGCAGGTCGTGGGTGGACAGACGATGATCCATATCGGTGACAGCAGCGCTCCGGGGCTCGCGTTTAACGGGACTGCCAATAGCGGTATGTATTATACGGGCGCGATCCGGTTTTCACTTTCGGGCAACGCGAATATGTCCATCGGTGCTGGGCTCGCCGTTCACGACGGGAACACGGGGCCGTTCTTTTCCACATCCGCTCCGGCCGGAGGGGCGATCATCGAGGGGAATGTTGGTATCGGCACGACAACCCCCGTCGGCGCATTGGCGGTCATGAACGGCAACGTGGGGATCGGGACGTGGAGCACGAGCGGTGTCAGCGGTTCCTTGATTGTGGCCGCCGGTGTCGGCAACGTCGGTATCGGCACGATCCGCCCGGGAACCGCGCTCGATGTCAACGGAATCATCCGTTCAACTTCCGGCGGCGTCACATTCCCCGACGGTACAACGCAGACGACCGCGGCCGGCGGCGCCGGCGGCTGGACCGACGGCGGGACGAATGTGTACACATCACTGACGACGGACAACGTTGGTATCGGGACAACAACACCGACAGCCACCTTGCTGGTGGAAAATGTTTCGGCTATTAATTCGTTCCGGGTCAACGACATCTTGCTAGATCCTTCTCCGTTTGTTATTGCCCCCGATGGTAACGTCGGCATCGGGACGACGGTGACGCTAAGTAAACTGCATGTCGTGAGCGGCGGATTATCCGGTACTACTCCGACAGCATCAACAAGTTTCACTTTTGAGAGCAATGGCACACATTTTATAAGTGTTCTGGCGCCGGATGGTGCCGAACAAGGCATCATTTTGGGTAGTCCACAGTCCAATGTTGATACAGGAATTTTCTATAATAGTAGCAGTACACGAAGGTTAGAATTTAGAACAAACAATGTTGCGAGAATAGATATTACTACTGCGGGCAGCGTCGGCATTGGCACGACAACACCCGTTGCTGGGCTTGCCATCATGAACGGCAATGTGGGTATTGGAACGTGGAGCGTTGATGGTGTCAGCGGTTCTTTGATTGTGGCCGCCGGTGTCGGTAACGTCGGGATCGGCACGATTCGTCCGGGAACAAGGCTCGATGTCAACGGCACCGTGCGCGCAACCGCCTTCTCCGGCGATGGTTCAGCGTTGACCAACATCTCGGCCGGCGGCTGGACCGACGGGGGAACGAATGTTTATACGAGTACAACAACGGACAACGTCGGCATCGGCACCACAACTCCAACATCTACTTTAGAGATCGTCAAAACCGCGGCAGGGACCGCGCCCTTGATGGTATCCTCAACGGCAACGGGTGATGGAAATTATCTCATCGTTTCCTCATCCGGCAACGTCGGGATCGGGACCATTAATCCGGTCAGTAAATTTGAGGTTGCCTCTTCGCCCACGGCCGCGATCCGAATCACCGGCCTTGGAGATATTGCCGAAGGCACGTCATTGGCTGCTTTGGAATTTGCGACAACGGATACTTCTAACGCGTCTCCTATGGTCGGAACAAAAATTGTAGCCGCAGCGGAAGATAACGGTGTCAGTTTCGGATTAGCATTCTATACCAAGGATAATTCTGGTAATTTTGATGAAACCATGCGATTGACCGGATTGCCTCATGGCAGATTAGGCATCGGGACAAGCTCGCCGGGAAGCCTTTTGACTGTGAGAGGGAATGCCGCGATCGGCAGTGGATCGGCCTATACAACACTTGCCGCTCCGACGGATGGGTTGATAGTGCAAGGGAACGTGGGTATTGGAACAACCGCGGCAGCGGGCAAGTTAATTATCCCGTCCGGCAATGTGGGGTTAGGGACATTAAATCCAGTCGCTGGTTTATCGGTGATGACAGGTAATGTCGGCATCGGCACCTGGAGCCCGGTTGGTTCTTTGGAAGTCAAGGGCGGAACAGCGGCAAGGATCTGGACCGGGGCAGGGACTGATACGAATGCAACAGCCGCTGGAGAGCTTTATGTTGAAGGGGATTTGGAAGTGGATGGAACCATTTACGGTGATGGCTCTGGGCTTACGGCATTACCGTCTACACTTCCAGCCGGCGGCTGGACCGACGGGGGCACGAACGTTTACACGTCAACAACGACAGATAACGTCGGTATCGGAACCACGACGCCGACGTCAACATTAGAAATTGTCAAAACCGCGGCAGGGACAGCGCCGTTGATGGTGTCCTCAACAGCCGCCGGCGACGGGAATTTCCTGATTATTAACAGTGAAGGCAATGTCGGCATTGGGACTGTTGCCCCGCGTGGCGGCCTGGTTGTGATGAACGGCAACGTCGGCATCGGCACCTGGTCACCGAGTCAGCCGCTGGAAGTGAACGGTATCATCAAGGGTCAATCGGGTATTTTCACAACAGCAAGCGGCACTTCGACCACTTATGTGGACAAGCTTGATTCTACTTGGTCGAGTAGCGGTCTTTCGACGTTACACGCTACTTTTAACAATTATGGTTCTGGCGCCGGCACAGGTTCCTATATATTGATCCGCAATTCGCGCGTTCAATCGATCGTAGCAGCAGATTTAACAGATCGGCTGGATTTTATGAGTACCGGTGCGGCGCCTATGGTGAGCATCGCTAGCACTGGCAATGTCGGTATCGGTACGATCACTCCTGTTGGCGCATTGACGGTCATGAACGGTAACGTCGGGATCGGGACGTGGAGTGTTGATGGTATCAGCGGTTCCTTGATTGTGGCCGCGGGCGCGGGCAATGTGGGGATCGGAACCATCCGTCCGGGAACGAGGCTTGATGTCAACGGCACCGTGCGCGCAACCGCCTTCTCCGGCGACGGGTCATTGTTAACCGGCATCTCCGCCGGCGGCTGGACCGACGGGGGGACCAATGTGTTTACGTCACTCACCACCGACAACGTCGGTATCGGTACCACAACACCGTCGACAACGCTGGAGATCGTTCAACAATCGACCAATGCGCCGCTCATGGTTTCATCCGTTCCGACAGGTGACGGTAATTATATGATCGTTATGAGCAACGGTAATGTCGGGATCGGTACCAACAATCCTCAAGCCGGTTTCCATGTGTACACCGGAAATCAGACATTCATTCGCCGCTCCGGCGGCGGTGGGCCGAATTCCGCATCCATCACTTTTGAAACTGATCGGGGAACGGTTGGTTCTAGGGTGACCGTAAACAACGGAGATAAGATTGGTAAAGTGATCATGGAAGGATTTGACGGTACATCTTACCCTGTTACGGGCGAGATCGCCGGTGTGGTCAATGGGACTGTATCCACCGGAGTTGTTCCCACTGACCTTATGTTTTCAACCGGAACCACCTCCATTGTTGAGAAAATGCGCATTTTATCCGGCGGTGAAATTGGCATCGGCACAACAACTCCTGTCGGCGGAACATCCATCATGAACGGCAACGTCGGGATCGGGACGTGGAATCCCGGCAACGCAAGTTTGGGCATCATCGGGAATGTGGGCATCGGAACGACACTTCCGTATCGGACGCTCGGTGCCCCGCAGGCAGGGATGTTCATTGAGGGCAACGTCGGGATCGGCACCTGGGCGGCCACCGGCCAATTGCATATCAAGAAAACCGGCAACGCGCAGGTCACCATTGACGGTTCCTCCGGCGGGTGCTTGATGTACCGTGATACGGATAATGCGGGATGGACGGAATGTAACGCGTTAAATGGAGTATTAACGTGTTCTATAGATGCAGATGGTATTTGCGATGGTGCTTAATGGGTGTTCTGCTACGCTCAAATACTTTCGTGTTTGAGCTTCGCAGCAACATTCTGCTTCGCTGCGGGGCTTGTTGCTGCGTAGCCCCCAAACGAAAGTTTTGGGGCGAAGCAGAATGGACGGAATGTAATGCGTTAAATGGAGTGTTGGCGTGTTCAATAGATGCGGATGGGGTTTGTGATGGTACTTAATGGGTGTTCTGCTACGCTCAAATACTTTCGTGTTTGAGCTTCGCAGCAACATTCTGCTTCGCTGCGGGGCTTGTTGCTGCGTAGCCCCCAAACGAAAGTTTTGGGGCGAAGCAGAATGGACGGAATGTAATGCGTTAAATGGAGTGTTGGCGTGTTCAATAGATGCGGATGGGGTTTGTGATGGTACATAACTTTGGGTTATGGTCAGGGTAACGAAGCCCGTATCGGTGATGGTTACGGTAAAGGTTAAAACCGAAAGACGTAACCGTCAGACGATACGGGCCTCGTAACCGTAACCGATAAACTATTTGTTGGACGCGGAGGGGTGTGTGATGGCAGTTAAAATAAAAAAGGGACACATTAAAGTGTCCCCTTTGCCCTTTGTCATTGGAGAGTTTTATGAATATAAAAATTAATGTTTTTGCGGACGATTCTGGCGTTTTCGAGCCCATTCTATCCAAATCGCAAAACCAAAGAAAACAACGGCAAGAAAAATTAAAAGTTCCATTATTTGTCTCCTTTTTTAGCCATGATAAAAACACTATAGATCAACATGCTTACGCCCAATATACCAAAGAAAATTCTAAATGGCAAGGGCATGTCCTTGAAGAAAAAACTGGCAACGCCGATGCTGATGATGTTTTTGCCCAGGTCGCAGTAAATTTTGGCGATGAATTCCTGGATTTCTTCGTTGATAATAATCACGAACAGCTCCTTTCGGTTTTATCGACCTTTCCTTGTCTGATGTCAAATCTCCAAGGGTCGTTACAACGGAGCTTGGAGATTTGACATCTTGTTTAGTGAGAAGAAGGTCGATAATCCGTCGGCGAAAGGCAGTTGGGGGAAGCTGCAACAAAATGAAACGGATGGGTTCAATGATAGTGCGTGTGGGGAAAACGCGGTGAATGAACAAAGTATAACAGATGAGGCGAATTTGTCAATTTTAGGCCAAAAGTTGCGGATGGGGTTTGTGATGGAAGCTAAGGGAAATTCGAAATCCGAATATCGAAATCCGCCCGCCCTGATACGCTCAGACGGGCGAGGGAAACAAATCAGAAATTTTAAATACGAATGTTTCAAACAATGAATCGTGAGCCGTTTCGGATTTTAGATTTCTGATTTCGTGCTTGTTTCCCTAGCCCGTCTTGCAGACGTTCCAGGACGGGCGAATTTCGAGATTCGATATTCGGATTTGAATAAGTTTATCCGTGTGATCAATGCAGATGGGGTGTACGATGGCAGTTAACACAAAACAGGGAACACGATAACCTGCCTGCCGGCAGGTAACCGTAACCAACTTTTAGCTGGTTGCGATATTCAAATTTTGAAGTATAATGGCGTTCAGGTTTTTTAATATTATGATCAAACATTTTTTTCTAATCCTCATTTTTGTCTTCGGCTTTTCTACTCCCGCCTTTGCCCAAGAGAGCGTCATGCTGACCTCGGATTCCAGCGGCGCTGTTCGGGTATTCGGCATCTTGGAAAATAAACACGGGTTGATAGTTGTAGTAGAGGAAAATGCATAATGCGTCCCAAAATTATACATACTGAACATCTTCTGTTGCGTATTAAGCTACGCAGTATCCCGAAAGCCTTGCCGGAGGGTATCTATCTTAAATCTTCAGAGCGGTATTATGATACTATGACCGGGCATCATATTGCGGTTATGTCTGCCCATTGGGGCGGAAAGATGCGGGAATTTGTTTTAAGTTACGACGTTCAAAATGATCGTGTGGAGTTGATCACTATTCATCCGATCAAAACCCTTCAGAAATTGGCACGTGTCAAAATTGGAAGATGGAGGAGATTATGAAAAAGGAAAAACCTGTGGTTAAATATGATTTTAAAACGGACGCGCTTTATATCGTTACAAAAAAAGGCAAGGAGGACGAATTTATTGAGGTGGCGCCCGGTGTGAATGTTGAGCTGGACGCCGCTGGTGGGATCATTGGTATTGAAATTCTGAATGCCTCGAAAATTTTACGCGGAGTGATGTCGTCCTTGAGCCGGCAGGTGAAAGTGGCTGTTTAATAAAAAGGGGCACATTAATGTGTCCCCTTGGGAAGTTTAAAAAACAGGAGCTGTCATGATAAAAATTTCTGAAAGAATAACCGTGGATAAAAATCAATGCGGCGGTCGGCCGTGTGTTCGAGGAATGCGTATTCGGGTTACCGATGTTTTGGAATTATTGGCCAACGGCCTTTCTTCGGACCAAATTTTAAAGGAGTTTTCCGATCTTGAATCGGAAGACATCCGGGCATGTTTACGTTTTGCCGGTCAACGATTTGATCATCCGGTGGTGGCCCCGTGATTATTTGGATTGACGCTCAATTATCTCCCCAGATCGCTTTGTGGTTTGGGGCTATGTTCGATGTTCAAGTCCGTGCAGTAAGGGATTTAGGCTTACGTGAGGCCAAGGACCGCGAAATTTATATGGCCGCACGAGAACACAATGTTATAGTTATGACGAAAGACAGTGATTTTCTTACCCTTTATGATGAGCTTGGAGCTCCTCCTAAAATTTTATGGGTCACATGTGGAAATACATCTAATGGTTATCTTAAAAAAGTATTTGAAAATACGATCCCTGCCGCGCTTCGTTTGTTGAATCAAGGAGAAGATGTAGTCGAAATCAGAGGGTGATTTTTAAAAAAAGAGGACACTTTGATCAATCTTGAAGCAAGGGCAGACAAGATCAAAATTACGAATGATGAATTGATCGTTTTTTTAGTCGACAAAGGAGTTTCTCGTATGGGTTATCGAAAACCAACTTTAGCCGAGGTCAAAAAAGAGGCCGTTCGTTACCTGGGGTTTCTTAAAAAAGATGGCGCGAAAATACGCGCGGCCTATCTGTTTGGGTCTTTTGCCGAGGGCAAACAGCGCATGGACAGTGATGTCGATCTTTTGATCAGCTTGTCGGGATTTAAAACCTGGATTGAGGCCGGAGGATATCTTCACAAAAAACTTTATGAGTTTAAATCCAGGTATCATTTTGATGTGATCGGGCATTCCCGCGCCCGTTTGGATCCGGGCGTTCCTTTAGAGAATGAGGTCTTGCGAAAAGGAATAAAATTAAACAAATGAAAATCAACCTCCTTAATCCCCGGGATTAAGGAGGTATCAAGATATTATGAGCCATCGCAAACAAACAACATTTTATCTCCGCCTCTTCGCCGGCCTATGTGCCCTGGCGGCGATCGCTTTTTCGGTTCCGGGATTCAAATGTGTTAATCGATCCAGATGGGAGAACTATGACCAAGCAAGAGCGTCTTAAGAAGCATGTGTTGTATTGGATAACAACGGCTGAGCATGACTGGGGCACGGCACAATCGTTGTGGCGGGCCAAGCGTTATGATGGATGTTTATTTTTTTGTCATTTGGTTTGTGAAAAAACGCTTAAGGCGGCGGTGGTGAAAGCCTCTCAAAAAGACGCGCCTCGTATCCATTATTTGATTCGTCTTGGCTCCGATGCAGGGCTTCTCTTGTCTGGCGAGCAGGAAAAAATGTTAGCCGAGATCAATCATTTTAATATCGTGACACGCTATCCCGTGGATTTGGCCGCCTTTCATCGGTTGGCTTCCATGAGTCACAGTGAACCTTATTACAAATTTACAGGGAGGTTTCTGAAATGGGTCAAAGAAAACCATCTTTAGCCGCGGCAAAAATTGAGGCCTGGCGTTATCTTAACGCCTTGAAAAAGGACGGCGTCGATCTCCGGGCGGTCTATTTATTCGGTTCGTTTGCCGAGGGCAAACAGCACAGCGGCAGCGACGTGGATTTGCTGGTGAGCGTGCGCGGCTATAAAAATTGGATCGAAGCCGGCGGAGTTTTGCATCGAAAATTGTTTCATCTGCGCACGAAATTTCCCCTGGATGTCATCGGCCACATCAAGCCGCGGCTGGATCAAGGGATCCCGTTGGAAAGGGAAGTGCTGCGTAAGGGGATTCGGTTGATTTAATTCTGAGTAAGGTTGCTTCGTACAACCTCCTTAATCCCCGGGATTAAGGAGGTTTGACGAAACAAATTAATTATGGCTTTTCGTGTCACAACATTGTATCAATGCCTTTTAGCTGGCCTCATCGCGCTGGCGGTGGGGGCGTGCCTGGTATTGCCGGCGTTGGCCCAGCAGAGCGTGATGCTGACTTCGGATTCCGGCGGCGCTGTTCAGGTGTCGGGTATATCGGGAAATAACCATAAGTATATTTTGTAGCGCAGGAGCAATCATAGATGAATTACGAAAAGGTGTTTAAGGCGCTTAACAAGGCCAAGGTCAAATACGTGGTGGCCGGCGGCGTGGCGGTGGTTTTGCACGGGTATCGCCGTCATACGGATGATCTTGATTTGATTGTTTTTTTGCAGAAAGAAAACTTGGAAAAACTGTTTGATACGGTGCGATCTGCCGGATACTCGCCCAAAGTTCCAGTTCTCAAAGAGCAGTTTACCGATGCCAGAACACGCGAGCGGTGGAAAAAAGAAAAGGGAATGATTGTTTTTTCTTTTGTTGAGAACGATCCGCCTTTTAACTTAATTGATATGTTTGTCGATGAGCCCATCAGTTTCAAGGCATTATATAACAAAGAAAGTGTCTGCCCGGTTGGGCGCTGTAACGGTCCCGGTCGTTTCCATTGACCACTTGATTCAGCTTAAACAAATGGCCGGCCGTGACCGCGATTTGAATGATATCGCCCAGTTAAAGGAAATCAAAAGTATTGCTCGACGGAGGAAAAGCAAATGAAATTCCGGCATGTTAAAGGCAGAAAAATAGCCATTCATGAACACCTGGAATTTGTTGTCCGTCAAACCCGTTACGCGGACCGCTGGCAATGGCTTAAAGAGGCCAATGCGTTTGTCGACGCCGTTGAGCGCCAGCGCAAGAAGGGAAAGTTGTTTAATAAAAAGGGGATACATTAACCTGCCTGTCGGCAGACAGGGCAGGCAGGAGTGCCCCCGTGGGGAGTTAATTTTGGGTTACGGTCAGGGTAACGAAGCCCGTATCGGCGAGGGGTTAGGGTTAAGGTTAAAACCGAAAGACGTAACCGTGAAACGATACGGGCCTCCTAACCGTAACCGACTTTTGGCTGATTGCGATATTTAAATTTTAAAGTATAATGACATCCAGGTTTTTTAAAATTATGACCAAGCATTTTTTTCTGATCCTCATTCTTATCTTCGGGTTCTCTTTTCCCGCCTTTGCCCAGCAGAGCGTCATGCTGACCTCGGATTCTGCGGGGAACATCGGCATCGGTACCTCCGGGCCCATCACCAAACTGCAGGTCGTCGGCACCGTGACCGCCACTGCCTTCTCCGGCGATGGTTCAGGGTTGACCGGTGTGGCCTCCGGCGGCGGCTGGACTGACGGCGGGACCAATGTTTATACATCAACGACCACGGACAATGTCGGCATCGGCACCACAACTCCAACGGGCACGCTCGAAGTCGTCAAAACCGCGGCCTCGACAGCGCCCTTGATGGTGTCCTCAACAGCCGCCGGCGATGGGAACTTCCTGATTGTTAACAGTGAAGGCAACGTCGGCATCGGAACTGTTGCCCCGCGCGGCGGCCTGGTTGTGATGAACGGCAACGTCGGCATCGGGACGACGGCGCCGAGCGCTTTGTTAGCACTTAATGGCGGCACGACAGCTGCTTTGGGTATTAACTTTGGCGAGGCCACGGTGAATTTGTACAGGAGCGCGGCCGGGGAACTGGGGTCAGATGCCTATGGTCTTGTTCTTGATAAGGCTGCAGCGGGAAGTGCTCTGCTCCAGCTAGGAAATGGTGCCAGCAGCCAGAATGCGCAAATAACATATAATAACGCTGGTGACAACTACTTAACAATTGCTACAAACTATTCTGCTGGAACTGGAAACCGCATTAGTTTTTTACCTGGAGGTACGGAAAGGGTGAGATTTCAACAGAACGGCAACGTCGGCATCGGCACCACGACGCCGGTGGGCGGGCTCACGGTCATGACCGGTAACGTCGGGATCGGCACGTGGTCGGCTCGTTCGTCGTTAGAGATCAAGGGAGACATGCTGTTTTCCGGCGCCAATAGCGTACGGTTCGGAGGGACAACTTCAAGTTTCCCCCAAATCGGTCCTAACGGAGCTGATATTTTTGTGACCCTGGCGGATGGTTCCGCGTTTACGGATTTTGGGGTCTATAACTTGGCGACTCTTCTTGACGTCAGTTTGGGTGCCAATGGCGTCGTCGGCTTTTTGTCGACGCCAACCAACCGGTTGCAATCCGGTTCGGTGGACTCGGGATTCGCACGATTAGGGGCGGCCATGATTGGGGTCGGCAACGGAGCGCAATCCGATTCCAGCGGAACATTGGTCGCGAAGAATATCGGAATTGGAACAACGTTGTCGACCAGCGCGTTGTCGGTTATGAGCGGCAACGTGGGGATCGGGACGTGGGACACCAGCGGTGTCAGCGGTATTTTAGTGACGACAGCATCTACGGGCAACGTCGGGATCGGCACGATTCGCCCGGGAACGAGACTGGATGTCAACGGCACCGTGCGCGCGACCGCGTTCTCCGGTGACGGATCACTGTTAACCGGCGTTTCCGCCGGCGGATGGACGGACGGCGGGACGAATGTGTTTACGTCGCTCACGACAGATAACGTCGGCATCGGAACCACAACGCCGACGTCAACATTAGAAATTGTCAAAACCGCGGCAGGGACCGCGCCCTTGATGGTGTCCTCAACAGCCGCCGGCGACGGGAATTTCCTGATTGTTAACAGTGAAGGCAACGTCGGCATTGGAACTGTCGCCCCGCGCGGCGGCCTGGTTGTGATGAACGGCAACGTCGGCATCGGGACGACGGTTCCGGTCTATAGGTTAGAAGTAGTCGGCGGCGATGGTTTTACCAGTATCAGAGCTGATCAAAGTGTTTCGGCTGGCGGATTCTTTGCGAGTGAGGGTACTGTCGCTCACGGATATTTTTATAACAGTGTCAGCAACGGGGGAATGGAGTTTACGGCGCCCGGAACATATACGGCGAGAATTTATGCTGGTTCCGGGGGAAATGTTGCGTTGCAGGCAGGTAGTGGTGATGTCGTAACCGTGACCAGCGGCGGTAATGTGGGGATTGGGACGTTGGCGCCGGGAAGCAAGTTAAGCGTTTCCGGTGGTGCTGCGATCGGCAGTGGCAGCGCCTACACCACACTGACGGCACCCACGAACGGCATGATGGTGCAGGGAGCGGTCGGCATTGGCACAACCGCACCGACGGGAAATCTGGACGTTCGCGGTGATGAAGCAAGGATCTGGACCGGAGCTGGAACCGATACGAACGCGACAGCGGCGGGTGAATTGTATGTTGAAGGAGACCTTGAAGTGGACGGAACAATTTACGGCGACGGCTCCGGCATCACCGGCGGCACCATCGCGAACGCCGGCGGCTGGACCGATGGCGGGACGAATGTGTACACTTCGACGACCACCGATAACGTCGGCATCGGAACCACAACTCCAACATCTACTTTAGAGATCGTCAAGACCGCGGCAGGGACCGCGCCGTTGATGGTGTCCTCAACCGCAACGTCCGATGGGAATATGTTCATTGTGTCATCGTCGGGTAATGTCGGCATTGGTACGACCAACAATGATTTCGCTGCTTTAAGTGTTATGAGCGGTAATGTCGGCATTGGAACATGGAAACCCTCTCAGGCACGGCTTACGGTACAGGGTGTGGTCGGTATAAATTCATTTGCCGTACAAGGGGTTAGCGGGAGTAATACTATCATAAATGAGTACGGTCAGGTCGCTATCAGGACGGCCACCAGCGGTGAATTTAACATGGCAGGTAGAGCGTATTTTTATGATGCCGGTTCTGGTAATTATGAGAACGTGCTGATGACATTTGCTCCCACAGCTTCCCAAACTGGTCATTTGATCCAGATCGGCGCCAATAACGGTTCATCGAACGTGTTCACTGCCTTCGGCAATCTTGGTTTGGGCACGATCAATCCATTGAACCGTTTGGTGGTCAACGGCGGTGTCGGCATCGGGACGTTGTCCACATCTTCCTTTATTAATAACGCTGCGCCCGCGGGCGGATTGATCGTGGAAAATAATGTGGGTATCGGTACGACAACACCCGTTGCCGGTTTGGCCGTCATGAACGGCAACGTCGGTATCGGTACCTGGTCGCCCATTGAGGCGTTGCAGATCACGGCCGGGCGTTTGGCGTTGGGCGACAGTTCCGCTCCGGGAACGACGACGAATAAAATGTATGCCGTCGCTGGGAATTTATTCTGGAACGGCACGCAGTTAGACACCGGCGCTACCTTGAGCGGCTGGACCGACGGCGGGACGAATGTTTATACTTCGACGACCACGGATAACGTTGGCATCGGCACCACCACGCCCACCTCAACCCTGGAGATCGTCAAGACCGCGGCAGGGACCGCGCCCTTGATGGTGTCCTCAACAGCCGCCGGCGACGGGAATTTCCTGATCGTTAACAGTGAAGGCAATGTCGGCATCGGAACTGTTGCCCCGCGCGGCGGCCTGGTTGTGATGAACGGCAACGTCGGCATCGGGACGTGGAATCCGGTGAATAGTTTATCTGTTGTGGGCAATATCGGTATCGGCACCTACGCGGCGTATCGAACGATTGCGGCGCCCAATAACGGAATGATGATCGAGGGGAATGTCGGTATCGGCACATGGACAAGTTCATTTTCTACGTCGAGATTGCAGGTCGTCGGAGGTCTTACCGTAAGAACAGGGAATATTGTTGCTTACGACAGTCTTGTCGTCAATGGCGGAACGTATTATTTGAATTATACCGGCGCGTTTAGAAGCGGAAGGATCGATGACAATGCAATAAACGTCGGTATCGGAACCACATTACAGGCTTCTGGGCTTGCTATTATGACCGGCAACGTGGGGATCGGGACGTGGGTTGCTGACGGCGTCAGCGGTTCGCTCATTGTCGCGGCCGACGTGGGCAATGTTGGGATCGGCACCATCCGCCCGGGAACGAGGCTGGATGTCAACGGAACCGTGCGCGCAACCGCCTTCTCCGGCGATGGTTCGCTCTTAACCGGCATCTCCGCCGGCGGCTGGACCGACGGCGGAACCAATGTTTATACATCGGCGACAACCGATAACGTCGGCATCGGGACCACAACGCCAACAGCGACACTCTTAATAGAGAATGTTGGCACGATCGATTCATTGCGTGTGAACGATATCCTTTTGGATCCTTCTCCGTTTGTCATTGATGCCAACGGTAACGTCGGCATCGGCACGTCTTTGGCGTCAGAAAAATTGATTATTCCCAGCGGTAACGTGGGGATAGGAACGCTTAATCCCGTCGGTGGCCTTGTTGTTATGACGGGCAACGTCGGCGTCGGCACCTGGAGCCCGACGGCCGCGTTACATGTAGGTGGAGGAGGAAGGGTCGCATTAGGTGATCGGTTCAGAGGTGATGTCAGCTCTTCTGCAAAAATTGAGTTGTCTGATTCGAGCGGAACGAATTCTAATTTTGTCTTTGATGTTGCAAAAGATGGGGAGTTTTATGGTCAAATTTTATTCGCAAGCTCACAGGGAACAGTAGCTTCTCGGACTCAAAGGGGTTTTTTTGAAAGCTCTTCTGGGTTTTATGCGGGAAATTCAGTTGGCGCATTGAGTGGATACACGTGGGATAGTAGCGCTTTTCGTAAAACTGCGGAGATCGACATAATGCTGGATGGTGCGCCTAGCAGCGGCGATACTCCCGGAGCTATTGCATTTCAAACGACGCCGGCTGGGTCCGTAACACCGTTGCTGCGGATGTTTATAAAGAATTCCGGGAATGTTGGTATCGGCACCGCAAAACCCGTCGGTGGATTGACGGTCATGAACGGCAACGTGGGTATCGGCACCTGGTCGCCGACGTCCAAGCTCCAGGTGGTAGGAACCGTAACTGCCACCGCCTTCTCCGGCGACGGTTCGGGGTTATCAAATATTTCCGCTGGCGGATGGACGGACGGCGGGACGAATGTGTACACCACGCTCACGACGGATAATGTCGGCATCGGCACAACGACACCGAATGCGGCGACATTAGAGATCGTCAAGAATGCAGCCCAGCCGCCGTTTAAAATTTCAAGTGTAGCAGGAGGGAATGGGGATTATTTAGTTGTTGCTTCCAATGGTAACATCGGTATCGGTACGTTGACGCCGCAGACTTTTTTGCATGTAAGAAATCCTGGTGTTAGTTCTGCACTCAGGTTAGACCAGTCGACTTATTTAACCGGCAATAATCAGTACGCTGATCTTATTTTCAGTGCGGGTGGGGATAATAGTCTTGATATCACAACATATGCTGGTTATAGCGGCAATAGGATTAGTTTGGTTCCTGGTCAGATAACAGTCCTTACAGCATTGAAAAGCGGCGTTGGGATCGGTACTACAACGCCCGTCGGCGGCCTTGTTGTCATGAACGGTAATGTCGGGATCGGGACGTGGAATCCGGCTAACGCAAGTTTGGGCGTTATCGGGAATGTGGCCATTGGCACAACACTCCCTTACCTGACGCTCGCTGCCCCGCAGGCCGGGATGTTCGTCGAAGGCAACGTCGGGATCGGGACGTGGAGTCCAGGGACGTATAAATTATTTGTTAATGGGGAAGGTCGTTTTGGCAATGACGTTACTGTTAACGGAAATGTGGTGGCAGGTTATAGTAATTATCTCTATTTTGGTGACACTACAACAGGTATTAGGGGAAGTGGTTCTTCTGATGATATTACTTTCAGGACTAATGCGGCGACGAGAATGTCTATTGATTCTTCCGGCAATGTCGGCATCGGGACCACGGCGTCGGTCGCTGGTTTGGCCGTCATGAGCGGCAACGTCGGGATTGGGACGTGGAGCGTTGATGGTGTCAGCGGTTCGCTTATTGTGGCCGCGGGCGTGGGCAATGTGGGGATCGGAACGATTCGTCCGGGAACGAGGCTTGATGTCAACGGCACCGTGCGGGCAACCGCCTTCTCCGGCGATGGTTCGCTCTTAACCGGCATCTCGGCCGGCGGATGGACCGACGGCGGGACGAATGTGTTTACTTCGCTTACGACCGACAACGTCGGCATTGGAACGACAACTCCGACGAGCACATTGGAAGTTGTGAAAACCGCGGCCGGCACGGCGCCTCTTATGATTTCAACAACCCACACCGCCGACGGTGATTATTTGATGGTCAGTTCCACCGGGCGTGTCGGGATAGGAACAACCAAGGCTTCCCCGATTGCCGGGTTGTCAGTCATGAACGGCAACGTGGGCATTGGAACGTGGAATCCGCGTGCCCAATTGGAGATTGTAGAAGGTGATCTGCGGCTTTGGGACGCGGGGCAAAATAATCAGTCGATCAAAATCATTGACAGCAATAATGCAACAGGGTTTAACCTGACCTATGTTAATTCTGATGGTTCGGTTACTTTTGACGCGGCTTATGATATCGTTACCGCCGACATCTATTTTCGTCATAGAACGAATGGGACAGCGGTTACTTCGATGGCTTTAAAAGCTACGGGGAGCGTTGGCATTGGAACAACGTTTCCAGTTAGCGGTACCGCGATCATGAACGGCAACGTCGGCATCGGGACGTGGAGTCCGTCACGTAAATTTGAATTGCGGCCTGAGTCCGACGGAGGAGGTATGATGGTGACGGAGTCTGATGGAGCAACCTCGGCCGTGTTCATCAAAGGGAATTCGAGCTCCGGGGCGATCAATATTTTCGGAAATGGATCTGGAACGGTTCTCCTCAACGGACTGACAACGAGCGACAGTTACTGGAATGCGGGCAATTTGGGGATGGGGACAACAACGCCTATCGGCGCGTTGACAATTATGAACGGCAACGTCGGCATCGGGACTTGGAACGTTAACGGTATCAGCGGTTCGCTCATTGTTGCCGACGGTGTCGGCAACGTCGGGATCGGCACGATCCGTCCCGGAACAAGGCTGGATGTCAACGGCACCGTGCGGGCAACGGCATTCACCGGCACGGCGAACGATCCGGCGTTCAACTGGGTCCTTGAACCGCAGAATGCGAAATTGCCGGCGAGTAATCCGGCGGCCATTGATGCCGCCAACAACCGCTGGCGTCTGTTGTTTGATGCATCGACAGCGGAGAGCGCCACCTGGGAGGGCGTGTTGCGTCCGTATCAGGGCGGAGCACTGAAGGCGGATGTGTTGTTTTCGATGGCTTCCGGGGAATCCCTGGAAGTCGAGTGGCTGGTGTCGATTGACTGTTACACGCCGACGACTGATACGGCGGATATTGATACGGAAGGATTCGGGACCGTGGATAGTTTGGTGACCACGGTCTCTGCCACCGCCGGAGAATTGTACCTGGCCCAGGACGTATCGCTCAATGGCGACACTTGTGCCGAGGGCGATTTCATTGTGGTTAAAGTCACAACCGACGCCACCGATGCGGTCAACGACGACGCCACCGGCGACCGCGAACTGCGCAAGGTGGTTATCTATGAATAGAAATACTGTAAAAAAGAGGATATAATAACCTGTCTGCCGGCAGTGTAATTTTTCACAATTTTGGTAACGGTTTAGGTTATGGTAACGATGCCCGTATCGTTAAGGGGTCACGGTTACGGTTGAGTAACCTGTTTGTATTGAAAAATTTTTGATTTTTAACGTTACCATAACCGAATACCGATACGGGCTGCGTAACCGTTACCGAAATACTGCAGTAGTACACGGCAGGCTGGAAAGCGTCCCCCTTTGGAGTGTTTATGATCACGACAGCCGGATTTAAGTTTAGAAAGCGCGCGGCCGCTTTTGTCGTCGGGATATTTTGTTTTTTAGGATGTCCTGTGTTCTCATGGGCCGGCGTACTTTTTGATTTAGTGGATGACCAGATCAGCGTGACCCAGAGTTCTTCCATCAATGACATGAGTCCGTTAAGTTTCAGCTTTTGGATGTATCCGCAAAGTATCGGCGAGAATAATTCGGGAGTTATCTTTAGGAAAGGCCCCATATATTGTGCTCAGAACCTGACGCAGCGTATTTATTTTGGCGCCAATTTTAGCGGGACTGATCTTTTCCGAGAAACCGTCAACAGTGCCATAACCTATAATGCCTGGAACCAGATCGTGGTCACCTGGGATGGAAGCGCCACCGCGTCCAACAGCCATATTTACGTGAACGGCACGGAAGCCAGTTATAATACCACGCAAAATGCGACCGTGACCAGGGACACTGACGCTGCTGATAACCTTTATATCGGCGCTGAATCCGGAGGAGTCAATGATTTTGACGGGAAGATGACCGAGCTGGCATTTTGGAACGTAGTCCTTTCCGCCGCGCAAATCGAACAGCTCGCCAAATCCCGGGTCAAACACATGCCGTTGCAGGTAAGCCCGGCCAACTTAAAAGCCTATTGGCCTTTGGATGAAGCCTCCGACGGAGCCTCGGGGAACGGCACGACCTTTAAAGACCTCTCCGGCAACGCCAACAGCGGCACCGGCGATGACGGGGCCAACAATACCGGGCTCACCGGCGCCGGAGAAATTGTTCTGACTTATCCATAAAAAAAGGGGACACAATAAAGTGTCCCCTTTGGGAGTAAAGTAATCAGCCGAAGCGCGCCTCGCGGGTGTGTTTGCGTTCAATGGTCTCATTTACGATGAAGGTAAGAGCGGGGATGCCGATGTTGATGAGCAATGGCGGAAATAACAACATTTTTAGGTTCTTTGAGAATTTGAGTGGGGCATTAAGCTTGCAGAGGACTGTAAGGGGCTATGTCTGGGCGAGTTCCCTGTGCCTGCCCGGCACAGGACAGGCCGCAGCCAGATGTTTTCCTTACGATGACTGCCGAGGGATCACATGCGTGCTCAGACAACCTTGCTTCCCCGGCCTGCCACCTGGCCGCAGCCGGGGCAGGCGCAAGGGAACTCGCCCGCCATGCAATCCCTCGGCAATCCTTCCAGAGAAAACATCTGCGCGAGGACTGTTTGAGCCCAGACATAGCCTCTTACAGTCCTGGCAAAGCTACTTACCCATTCAAATTTCGAAAGAGGCCATTTTTATTCATAATGCCATAAAGAACCAAATACGGAAACCTGCGCAGAGAGCACTTACGGGTATGTTTGGTAATGAGTTGATAACCCCAGGGTACAGGCGAATAAAGTCAACAGCTTCAAAAACTTCTTTGTAAAAAAGAATGCCCAATCCGTTAAGTTGCTGTTCATAAAACTCTGCGGCTTGGGTCAATTCTTGTTCCGCGGCAGGAAGAAAAATGATATTCATCCGGCGAGGCGTTTTTTGATGGTTTCAACGTTAATGCCTTTGGCTTTGCCGTTTTTGTATGCTGTCAGACGTTTGTCCGATCCCAGGCCCCAGGCGCGTTCGATGGCCGGGTCGGGCTTGTCCAGGCTGGCAAGAATATGCTCGACGATACGGATGCGTTCGATGGGAGAAAGATGCAGGATGGTTTTTTCAATGTCTTTGGCTGTCACAGGAGACGCTCCTTTAATTTTCGGTATACGAAGAATTGATGGGCATGTCGCGGTTTTATTCGACTACAGCACATCGAGCGTAGATCTTAATAATTGACATAATCTGTGGTTTGATATACCATATATTTTATGAAATTTAAGCGGAAACAAACTATTATCGCTTCTCTGGCTCCCAAAAGGGCTTTGGTGATTTACGGCCCGCGCCGGGTGGGCAAAACCACCATGCTCGAGGCGTATCTTAAAAATTACCAGGAACAACTCTCCGGGCGCACAACGTTTTATGCAACTGGTGACGATTTCAAATTGCGTGAGCTTTTTGCATCACAGGACCGCAAAGCGATCCTTGATTTTGCGCGCCCGTTTGATGTGGTGGCCATCGATGAGGCCCAGAACATTTCCGGGGTGGGCCTGGGCGCAAAGATGATCGTCGATGCTTTTCCGCAAAAAATCCTCATTCTAACCGGCTCATCATCATTCAATCTTTCCAGGGAAATCGGCGAACCCTTGACCGGACGTCACTTTACACTTACGCTGTTTCCGCTCGCGCAAGACGAAATGGAGGCCAGTCGGTTCGAACTGAAGAATTCCCTGGCAGATTTTCTCGTTTACGGAGCATATCCGGAGGTTCTTCTGGAACCGGACAAAAGCAGAAAGGCCAAGATATTGACTGAGCTTGTCTCGTCCTATCTTTTCAAAGATGTGCTGGCGCTGGATAAAATCAAATCGCCGAATCTTTTGCTGGATATTGTTAAATGCCTGTCGTTTCAGGTGGGCCATGAAGTATCACTCAATGAAATAGCGCGAACGGTAAAAACCGATGTCAAAACCGTTGATCGTTATATCGATGTCCTTGAAAAAATGTTTATTGTTAAAAAAGTCCGGGGATTCAGCCGCAACCTGCGCAATGAAATCTCTAAAAAAGCGAAGTACTATTTTCTTGATAACGGTATTCGCAACGCAATTATCGCCCAGTTCAATGATCTGAGCCTGCGCAACGATATCGGCGCATTGTGGGAGAATTTTATATTCATGGAGCTTATTAAAAAGAGCGCCATCGAAGACCGGCTTGACAATTATTATTTTTGGCGCACGCACACAGGCCAGGAAGTTGATATCGTTAGAGAGTCCAACGGTGTATTGTCGGCGATCGAGTGCAAATGGTCCCCGGAAAAAATTGATCCGCCGGCGTTGTGGAAGCAGACTTATCCGCAGGCTTTATTTGCGGTGATCGATAAAGAAAATTATTGGGATGTGTTAAAGGTCTAAACATATGAAAGAGAAAGGGGACACTTTATTGTGTCCCCTTTTCCCTTTTGTCCCCTTCCCTTTCGAGTTTCCAAGAAAATAGTTTGACAAGAAGTCTCTTAGAAGGCACCTTTGTATACAAAGGTAAACATACATTTACAAAGGTATACAAAGAGATATGAAAGTAAACAACCCCTTAAACAGCATATTAAACAGCAAGGTTAAGATAGAGTGCTTGCGGCATCTGTGCAGTTACTAATTTTCGGATAAATATATTTGAAATTGCCGATGATGGTTCTCTCGTCGCGGCCGCCGACGCCATCTTCTTCGGAACGGATTTTTAGAAAGGGGACACGATAATGTGTCCCCTTTTTTGATGGGGCGGGAGATTTGACAATCAGCAATATATATGCTATATATCATGATAATCAGCATAGATAATAACTATTGAAAGGTTTTAAACAAGGAAAGGGCATATGGCGAATTATTCACGCCTTTTAGATTTAAAATATGAAATTCAGAAAAAAAGTCTTTTTTTATTTGGCCCCCGGCAGACAGGCAAAACATTTTTATTGAAAAAGACGTTTCCGGACGCTCCTTTTTATAATTTACTCCTGGCTGATACTTTTTTAAAAATTAGCCAACGTCCTCAGATTATCCGCGAAGAGCTTTTAGCGCTGGCCAAACGTCCGCGGGTCGTTATTATTGATGAAATTCAAAAACTCCCCGTTATGCTTGACGAGGTTCAAGATCTTATTGAGCAGGGGTATCATTTTATTTTAACGGGAAGCAGCGCCCGCAAGCTCAAACGCGGCGCTGGAAATTTACTGGGGGGGCGCGCCAGAACCAAACATCTTTTCCCGTTAGTCACTGCGGAAATTCCAAAATTTGATTTAATGCGGCTCCTTAATTATGGCGCCATTCCATCCATTTACGATTCCGGCGAACCGGAGGCTGATCTCGAATCTTATGCGGGGAATTATTTAAAGGAAGAGATTCAGGCGGAAGGCCTTATCCGTAAGATCGAAAATTTTTCCCGTTTTCTGCAAGTCGCGGCCTTATCAAACGCCGAGTTGATTAATTTTGCCAATATCGGCTCTGACGCGGGTGTTCCGGCGAGAAGCGTCGCTGAATATTTTAAAATTCTTGAGGATACGCTGCTGGGATATTTGCTCGAGCCGTATACAAAAACTAAACAGCGCAAGGCGATTACGACGGCTAAGTTTTATTTCTTTGATGTCGGGGTATGCAATGTTCTTGCCGGCCGAAAAGATATTAGGCCTAAAACAGAACTTTTTGGCAAAGTTCTCGAACATTTTATATTTACCGAGCTTAAGGCTTTTTGTCATTATTATCATGATCAGCGGCCGTTGGGCTTTTGGCGTTCAAAATCAGGCTATGAAGTGGACTTCCTTCTGGCAGATGAAGTAGCCATTGAGGTAAAAGCCGCCGGGATGATTACTGAGCGCCATTGCACTGGATTAAAGGCTCTTGGCGAAGAACTGAATTTTAAAAAGAAAATTATTGTTTCATTAGATCAATCGCCTCGAAAAATGCGCGATATTGAAATTCTTCCCGTCAAAAATTTCCTTCACAAATTATGGAATAAGGAAATTTAACAGGGGCGCCATCTGCCTTTTCAGAACCGCGCCACTCTTTGGGAGTTGCGCGGTTTTCCGCTCCATTTCCGCCTAAAACTTTTTTCAGAAAAGGGGACACTTTATTGTGTCCCCTTTTCCATTAAAAAATCGCAAAGAATCGTTGTTTAGATGGACTTCATTTATTAGAATACCTATATAGTATTTTATAAAATAACAATATTAGTACTAAATTCCTAATATGCAGCCGCCTTTTGACCAAACACTGACAGATATTTTTCGTCCCTGGACCGCCTGTGCCCGTCGGTGCGGTGCGATCGGTTTTGATGTGTTGCGCATTTTTTGCCTGACGCTCGCGGCAACATTTTTGACCATCGGCCCGGTCCTGGCCCAGGGGTTGAACGTTCCCGCGGGGTCCACGGTCAATGTCAATAGCGGTGTCCTTAATGTTGCGGGCAGTGTGACCAACGCCGGTACGATCTTGACGACCACCGGGACCGTTACTCTGACCGGCGATTGGACCAATAGCGGGACTTTCACCTCGAACACCGGCACCGTTAATTTTAACGGCGCCTCCGGCACCCAGACCGTTATCAGCGGCGGCGCGGTGAGTTCGTTCTATAACTTCACGCATTCCAACGCCAGCACGCTTGTTTTGTCTACCAATCCTATCGATGTGAACAACAACTTTTCCAATACCATCGGGGCCTTCAACCAGAATGGCCTCGCCATCACCGTCGGGAAAAATTGGACCAATACCGCGGTCTTTACGCCGGGAACCGGCACGGTCACCTTTGACGGCAGCGGCCAATCCATCAGCGGCAGCGCCACGTTCTACAATTTCACCAAGCAGATCATAGCGCCTGCCGACACGATGACGTTTGACAATACGAGTGAGCAGACGATCACGCATTTGTTGACCTTGAAAGGTGCGGCCAGTAATTTGTTGAGTTTGCGCAGTGATTCAACTCCTAGTCAATGGGACATCACGCTGGTGTCCGGCGGCGCACAGGCGATCCAATACGTGGATGTCAAGGATTCCAATGCCGGAAACGGCGTAACACTTGTCGCTGGCTTAACGTCGACGAATTCGTTCAACAATATCAACTGGAATTTCGGCGCCGCCACGATCACCTGGGATGGTTCAGCCTCTCTCGACTGGGATGATCCGTTTAATTGGGACCTTGGATTGGTTCCAACCTCGGCAGACACGGTCATCATCCCAAGCGGACCTGCCAATCAACCGGCGTTGTCGACGAACGTTGTCGTCAATAATTTAACGATCAACGATGGAGCGAGCTTAACACTGGCAGGGAAGAATTTAACGGTCTCGGGAACGTTTGCCAACGGCACGGTCGGGGTCTCGACGGCAACGGTGATTGCGCAAGGGACGGAAACATTGACGTTCACAGGCGGGATGGATACCGATTCCGGAACGTTCAGGTATGCGGGAGATGGCGGCGGATCATCGGATACGCGTACGCTGACGATCAATGCGAGCACGAATGTGTCTTATTTTGGTTTGACGATCAATGATCCGAACGGCACGCCGGCGAATCGCGATGTTTTTGCGACGAGCGGAAGCCTGACGGTCAACGGGACATTGACAGCAACTTCCGGGACGTTGAATGCCTCAACGGTCACCAACACGATCGATGCGAATAACGTGTCGATCGGCGCTTCGGGTATCCTGATAGCGCCGGCCTCGACGGGCGCAGCGGCCTTCACAGTGTCAGGCAACTGGACGAACAGCGGTGGGACGTTTACTCCGTCGGCAGGACGTGTCACATTAGACGGCGCCAGCCAGAGCATCAGCGGATCCACAACCTTTTACGCGTTGTCCAAGGATGTGGCGGTTGCGGGTACGTTGACGTTTGATAATCTGGGCACACAAACGATCACGAATAATTTGGTGTTGACCGGCAATGGCGCCGGCAATCGTTTGAGTTTGCGCAGTGACTCAGATGGCGTGCAGTGGGGGATATCGCTTCAACCCGGAGGCACGCAGATGATCGAGGATGTGGATGTGAAGGATTCGGATGCATCTCCGGCCAGCGGGCTTTTGCTGGTGGCGCGCGGCAGTTCCGTCGATGCCGCACCCACAGGTACGAATACCAACTGGTCTTTTGGAGGGACAACATTTACCTGGGACGGTTCCGCCTCTACCGATTGGAATACTTTAGCTAACTGGGATTTGGGTTTAGTACCATCGACAGTGGATACTGTTATCATTCCGAGCGGCCCGGCGAACCAGCCGGTTTTGGCAACCGATGTTACGGTCACAAATTTAACGATCAACGATGGAGCTAATATGACGTTAGCCGGCAATGACCTGACGGTTTCCGGGACATTTGCTAACGGAACCGCGGGTGTTTCGACAGCAACCCTCATTTTGACAGGGGCGCCTACGGAAGTAGTTACTTTCACCGGGGGTATGGACACCAATTCCGGGACGTTCCGCTATGTGGGCGACGGCGGCGGCTCATCGGATTCGCGCATACTGACGATCAACGGCAGCACCACGGTGTCGTATTTCGGTTTGACGATCAATGATCCGAACGGCACGCCGGCGAATCGTGATGTGTTTGCGACGAGCGGAAGCCTGACGGTCAACGGGACATTGACAGCAACTTCCGGGACGTTGAATGCCGTAACCGCCACCAACACGATTGATGCGAATAACGTATCGATCGGCGCCTCCGGTATTTTGATAGCGCCGGCTTCGACGGGTGCAACGGCCTTCACAGTATCAGGCGACTGGACGAACAGCGGCGGGACGTTTACGCCGTCGGCAGGACGTGTCACATTAGACGGCGCCAGCCAGAGCATCAGCGGATCCACAACAACCTTTTACGCGTTGACCAAGGCTGTCACAGCAAATGCAACCTTGACGCTGGCCTCGTCGGTCGAGCAAGAAGTGGCCAATGACCTGGTCTTGACCGCGACCACGGGTAACGTGTTGACAATCGCCTCAAGCGGAGCCCCGGCAGCGCAGTTAACATTGACGGCGGGCGGTACGCAAACGATCAGCAATGTGAGCGTCAGCAACAATGATGCTTCCGGCACCGGAGGAGTGCTGGCGTATACCGGGGTGACATTGGTAGCCCGCAACACATCCACCAACGGAGGAACCAACATCAACTGGCAGTTCGGCGCGGCAACGCTGACGTGGGATGGTTCCACATCGACCGACTGGAATACCGCCTCCAACTGGGACCTGGGCCTGGTGCCGCTGGCAGGTGACACGGTCATTATTGCCAATGCCGGCAATCAGCCGGCAACTTTGCCGCTGGCTTCGGCTATTTCCGTCGGAACTTTGACGGTCAATGCATCAGCCACATTGAATTTAAATACTTCAACACTGACGGTGACCAATGGTCTGACCAACGCCGGGACGATGACCCTTAACGGGAATAACCTGACGGTGTCCACATCCTTTTCGAACACGGGTAATGTGAATTTGACAGGCACAGAATTGATCACCTTTAATGCGCCGGCGGCAATGGATACAGACACCGGGACGTTCACCTATGTGGGCGACGGTAGCGGGGCGTCGGATACGCGCACGCTAACGATCAATGGCAGTACCAATGTGACGTACAATAATTTAGTGATCAATGACCCGAATGGTACTGTCGCCAATCGCGATGTTTTTGCGACGAGCGGGAGTTTGACGGCCAACGGGACCATAACGGTGACCTCAGGGACGTTAAACGCGGTCACCGCCACCAACACGATCAATGCCAATGGCAGCGTGTCCATCGGTGCCTCGGGTATATTGATAGCACCAGCCTCGACGAGTGCAACGGCCTTTACAGTGGCAGGCAACTGGACGAATGCCGGGACGTTCACCAACTCGTCCGGCAAAGTGACCTTTGATGACTCCGGGCAAAGCACGACCTTTACCGGTAACACCACGTTCTTTGATTTCAATTCGACCACGGCCAGCGAAATCATGTTATTTACCGCCGGATCGACCCAGACCGTCAACGGAACATTCAATCTTCTGGGATCGGGTGTGAACAAAATCGTTCTTGATTCAACAGTGGCTGGTTCCAAGTGGAGCATTGCCTTTCCAAACGGCGGACAGACTGTTGTCGCGGTGAATGTCCAGGATTCCGATGCCTTGAACAATACTGTCACCTGTTTTGGATGTATCAATGGCGGGAACAATAATGCGAACTGGGTTTTTGGCAATTTAGAGATCACGGTGCCTGCCAATGGCCGTACGGTTGGGCCGACTCCGGTCATCATCGGCATAAGCGCTCCGAGTACAAATGTGACGATTAAAGATATCAGCGATACCGTGGTCGCAACCGCCGTTGCTGATGCTAACGGTAATTTCCGGGTTAAGCTTGGCGATGATCAAGCAAGCCTGGGTACAGTGACTTCGACCAGTTTGAGTTTGGGAGCAAATGCGTTGACCCCCTATTTTGGCGCGATACCAGGGACCGGGACCTTATTTACGGTTGTGGCAAGCCCGACGACCGCGCAGGTGCCCACCATTGTCACGCCGGTGAACAATTCGCGCCTGACAACAGCGACGCCCACACTGACCGGTTTGGGCAAGGCCAGTGAAACAGTCACCATTATGGCCAAAGATGATAATGGTAATTTACTTTTGTCTAACGTCGGAACCGGCGCGGTCGATGCCGGCGGTAGTTATTCAGCGACAGCTTCAACCGCTTTGCCCCATGGACGCAATCGCGTTTCCGTAATCGTTGACGGCGTTTCCAGCGAGATCAATATGTATCTTTTGACGGATCCGTTCGGTTATGTCTTTGATTCGGTAACGAGTAACACGATCAATAGCGCGGTGGTGACTGTTTACAAGTCAGACGGAACTTTGGCCGTTCCCGGCGTTGACCTGGATTCAACGGACGTTAACCCGTATACCACGACAACCGACGGTTTTTACAGTTTCCTGGCCGCTAACGGTAATTATTATATGACTGTTTCCGCCGAGGGGTATACGTATCCATCGACGTTAACGACATTCCCCGGCGGGCGCATCGTCATCAACGGGTCCAAGGGCGACGTGTTTATAGTGGCCGGCGTTGTGCAGCAGATCGACCATCCGGTCGATGGAAGCCCGGCCTTGCTGCGTATCGAAAAAACCGTTAATAAAAAAGAAGTGAAAGTGGGCGATGTTGTGACCTACACGGTCACCATCCAGAGCCTCGCGACGCAGAATTCCCTGATCAATGTATTCTTGAATGACCGGATCCCGCCGGGATTCAAGTACCTGCCGAATCGCGTGCTTTTAAACGGTGTTCCCTCAGTAGAACCTTTGGACCAGCGTCCGCTTTCTTTTGATGTCGGGACGTTTATACCTGGTCAGACCAAGACCCTGCGTTATCAATTGGTCGTTGGTGCAGGGGTCGCCGCCGGCGATTATGAGAACGTGGCGTTTGCCAAATATTCCAACGGGATCGTTATCTCGAACCGCTCGACAGCAACTGTTAAAGTAATTATAGATCCGTTGTTCGACGCTGGAACGCTCATCGGCAAGGTGTTTATGGACTTAAATGAGAACGGCCGTCAGGACGGACCTGAATATGACTTCCCGCAGCGTGAGAACATCGTCGAGAAGCCAGTGCCCAATGTGCAGCTTTTGATGGAAGACGGCACTGTGATCACGACCGATAAGAACGGCCAGTTCAGCCTGCCTGGCGTGATCCCTGGCCGGCATTTATTAAGGGTCGATGAACGCACGCTTCCCGCCGGCGCCTATTTCACGACGGACAAGGTCGCCATCATCGACGTTTCCCCGGGCCTTATGACTAAGGTCAATTTCGGAGTAAACGTGGATACTACAGTTGGAATCAGTGAAGACACGCAATTTTTCAATGAACGGATCCAGGTCACCCAGGAGCAGAACAAACCCGCGCCGCGTTTGCACGTGGATCTCTTTAACGGAGAGTTGAGGATGTACAACGGGATCCTTTTGGAACCAGCGGAATTCAGGATATTTTTGAATTACGCGCCGTTTATCGATTCCTGGAAACTCGACGTGATTGACCGCGACACGAAACGGCTTGTCAAACGCTTTCAAGGCAACCGCTCGGATGTCGCCAACCCGATTTATTGGGACGGCCGCGGGCAGGATAAGGCCATGGTCCGCGAAGACCGCAACTATTCTTATGTTTTGTACGTCGAGGATGCGGCAGGCCACCAGGATAGTATCAAAGAAAAACCGCTCGTGATCCGTGTCATCAAAGACGAGGCCGCGTTACAGGCTGAGCGAGATAAAGAGAAGCCTGAGGATTATGCCAAGCGTTACCAGGATTGGCTGGAGGCATCCGTTCAAGCGAATACGACCCAGTTTAATAATATCCCCATCGATGGCGAAACGGTGCGCGTCAATCCTCAAAACGCCGATGTCCGTATGGTGCGGGTCATGAAGGGCGAAGAGGTCGTCACTGAAATTCCCGTCGGGCAAAGCAGAAAGTTGGTGGCCAAGGACCTGGCGGAAGGGTCGTTCAAGGAAAAGCCGCAGGTGATTGAATTTATTTTGCCCAAAGGCGAATACGACCTTCAGGTGCTGAGCGCACCCCTGTTAGGTCATCCCCGCGAAAGCGGGGATCCACGCGCCAGCGATGGATCAAGCTCTGACGTGAGCGAGGGGACCCCCGCTTTCGCGGGGGTGACAAAATATTCCAGAAAGATCAACGTCGGCACGGAGTACCTTACGTTCGTGGCCATGGGCGACGGCAAGGTGGGGTATAATTTTGATACCGGCAACATCGAGCCCATCCAGTCGACCGATCATTTCAATAATGGATTTTATAATCAAGGGAAGCTGGCGTATTTCTTAAAAGGAAAGGTCAAAGGCAAATACCTGATCACGTCGAGTTTCGACTCTGAACGGGAAAAGAAAGCGCTGTTCAGGACCCTGGACAAAGAAACGTATTATCCCGTTTACGGAGACACCTCGACGACCAATTACCAGGCCACGAATACTCAGGGCCCGTTGTATTTATTGGTCGAATGGGATAAGTCTTCAGCCATTTGGGGCAATTACGCGGTCGACTTTAATAATAGTGAATTCGCATCATTCTCCCGCAGTTATTACGGCGGCAAGATCGCCTACGAGACCGTCGCGCAAACGCCTTACAGTGATCCGCGCACCAAGATCGTTGTTTTTAACGCGATGGTCAAACAGCGCGCGGCGCACACTGAACTTTTAGGCACTGGCGGATCTTTATATTATTTAAAGCATAAAGACTTAATCGAGGGTTCCGACAGAGTTCGTCTGGAGGTGCGTGATCAGGTCACTGGCCTTGTCGTTGCTTCCAAGAGCATGATTGAAGGAGCTGACTATGAGGTCGATTACGAGCAGGGCCGCATCCTGTTCTGGCAGCCGGTGGCGATGCTCGCCCAGACAGAACGTTTGATCGGCAATGGTTTGATCCACGGGAATCCTGTTTATGTTATTGCTGATTATGAATACTCGACGATCGACAAGATCGCGGAAGCAAGCCAGGGTACGCGCGTGCAGCAGGCAGTGTCGGATAACGTGACCGCCGGTGTCACGTACGTCAAAGAAACGCAAGAGGTGGGAACTTACGAATTGCAAGGTTATGATACGACGGTTCACCTCGGGAAAGATGCGAAAGTCAAGGCTGAATATGCCCAGACCGAATCGCAGGATACCGGCAGTTTCATTTCTACTGACGGTGGTTTGAGTTATACGGAACTTTCCGTCGGGAACACGGCGATGGGTAAGGCCTACGGCATCACCGGCGATGCAAGGCTTTTCGACCGCGTCGGTTTGCAGGCCTATTACAAGTGGATCGAAAATGGATTTGCCAGTGTTGCCTCCACCTCTCAACAGGGCAAAGAGCTTGTTGGTTTTGCTATGACCATGGATATGACGCCGGAAACGAGGCTCACCATGCGTCAGGATATTCAGAGGCTGATCAACAATACGAATGCGCAAGCCCAGTTGCAGGTCGGCGCCGAGGAAACGGTCACGACGGCGATGCAGATCGTGCATGAGGCGAGGCGTTTGCGTTTGACCGCTGAATTCCAGAATCAGCAGGTAACGAACAAGAATGAAAAATATGAAACTGTTAGTGCAACGGACACCAGCACGGTCGCCGGTCGTGCGGATTACGCTTTAACGCCCAAGACCGATGTTTCGATCCAGCAGGAAATGGAATTAACCGGAGAGAAGGGCAAACAAACGACCGTCGGGGCAACCACGCAGCTCACCGATCATCTGGCTGTGCGCGGGACCCAGTCGATGGGGACCAAAGGAACGGCCAGCAGCTTAGGCGCGACCGCCAATACGACGGGCAAGCTTGCTTTGTCAACGGATTACACGCAGGCGCGTGACAAAGATGGCGTTATGACGGACACCACCACCCTGGGGGCGGCGACCCAACTGACAGATAAGATCGCGCTTAACTCCTCGGTCGCGCGCAGTTCGTCATCAACGGGAGAGACAGTAACCACAGCGACCGTCGGGAGTCAGGCAAGCACCGGCATTAAAGTTGATGACGCGGACGTAAGCGTTGCCGTCGGAGTGGCCCAGTCCAATTCGGGTAAGAGAATGGAAACCGCGAACGTGGGTGTGACCAAGCAGGTGGATGAAGATACGGCTGTCTCCAGTTCAGTCAATGTGAGTATGGATGAGGCAGCCAACCGGTCATCGTCCTTGAGCTTGGGCGCTGCCAAGAAAGTGGATGACAAGACCGACTCGACGGCAATCTTGACGGTTGATGATTCAGGCGGCGAGAGCCAGTCTAATACCATGACATTTACGGAGCGACGCAAACTTAATGATGACTATCAAGCTTTGGTCGAACGTTCGATCGGCACGTCCGACACTGAATCGAGGCGGGCCAATAAATATGCCATCGTGCGCGACAAAGACGGCCGAAAACTGGAAGGTTCTCTGACGCGTCAATTCGGTGACAGCCCTACGCAAATATCACAGTCGAACATTTTTGGACTGTCGGGTGACATCAATGACCGCTGGGCCTTGTTGGGTAGTCTGGAGAAGGGGAATGTCCAAAATCTCGACGGAAGTGTGACCACGCGCACGGCCCTGGCCACCGGCGTCGGTTATGTCGGTAAAGACAGTGAAACCGGTGAGGAGCGTGTCAAGAGTTCGACCAAGGTGGAATTGCGGCTTGATTCAGGGAATGAAGACCAGCGACAGTTCGTTTTGTATAACGCCAATGAAGGCAAGATCACCGATGAGGCCACCATCTTTTCTAAATTTGAGTATTCCAGTACAACCGATACCACCAACAAGTTGAAACTGGCTGGATACAAAGAAATTGTTCTGGGCGCGGCGTATCGCCCAATCGCTGTCGATCGTTTGAACTTGATTGCGCGCTACACGTATCAGGAGAACAAATCGCCGGTGGGCCAGGTCGATACCGCGACCGTCGATCAGGAGCGTTCGCAGGTGTTCTCCGGGGAGGCGATTTACGATATCAACGAACGCTGGCAGTTGGCTGAAAAATTGGCCTATCGCATCAACGAAGAAAAGATCGTCGGGTTTGAATTCAACAAGACCCACACCTGGCTCATGGTCCATCGTTTGAATTATAACATCGACCGTAACTGGCAGGCGGGTGCCGAGTATCGCAAGTTAACCCAGGTGGAAGCGAAAGACAGCAAGCAAGGTTTCTTGCTGGAAGCGACCCGCAAGATCAACGATTTTGCCAAATTGGGCGCAGGATACAATTTTACGACGTTTAGCGACGATCTAACGAATTTAAGTTATACGGTGCAAGGGCCGTTCTTGCGCGTGACCGGAAGCGCCTATGACCGCACGCCCGAAGAGCGTCAGCGTGCCCGTGCCAAATGGCTCGAAGAGCGAGTTTCCCGGTGGGCCTGGAAAATGGTGTACACCGAACTGGAGCGCCCTCAAAGCAAAGTGGTCCGAGAGCTCAACCAATTGTCGTTCATGGCTGATGCTGCGGCACGAGCAGGCCGCTTGGATGAATCCAAGCAGATCTATACCGATATCGTCATGGCCGGGCAGATGATGTTTGAAGAAGCGGCTGAATTCATCCGTGGCGAGATCGCTTTTGAGGAAAAAATGCAAGAGTATAATGTACGGGCCTCAGATTACTTTAACAAGGGCGAGCTATTAAAGGCGCGCCAGTTGTGGGAAACGGTTGTGGAAGAGGTTCAAAAATGATGGACGTGAGACGAGGGACGATGGACGAAAACGAATTTGTCTCGTCAGCGTCCCTCGTCCATCGTTTCATCGTCCATCATGAAAATATTTCATTTCCCTGTATAAATTTTATCAATACTCTTATAGAATAAAGTCATATTAGTTTTTAAAATACCAAGGATAGTTTCCTTAATATGCGTCTAACTAAAAATAGCATTTGGATATTAGCCTTCGCCTTGTTGGCTTTTTTCGTTTCCCCGTTGTTGGTGTCGGCCGATGATACTCCGCCATCGGCGCCTTCTTCCCCTGATCACAATGAGCAGACCAGCTACATCTATGATCTTAAAAAGCTCGTTGAGAAATCTAAAGATAATATTAAACGCGTGAACGAAAAAATTAAGGAACAGGCGATCTACAAGCGCAACCAGCAGCGCGAAGAAAAAGCCCGTGAATATTATGAACGTGCGGTTAAGCTGTTTGAGGAAGGGAAAGTTGACGAAGCGCGTGACCTTTGGGAGAAAAGCATCCGGATCACAGAACATCTGGAGATGAAAGGTTATATTAAAGAAAGCGGAAAACGCTTTAAGCTTCAGGAACAAGCCATACGCAAAGAGGAAGATGAACGTATGGGGCGTTTGGCTGTCGATGATAAACTCCGCCAGCAACAGGTTAAGGAAGCGTATGATAAAGGCGTTACGCTCTACAAGCAAAAGAAATTTAAAGCAGCCAAAAATGAGTTTGTGCTTGTTGATCAGTTGATGCCGGACTATAAAGCCACCAAAAGTTATTTGGGCCTCCTCGAACAGGATATCGCCCGTCAGGATCAGACAGATCTCAAAGATCAGAAAAAAGAGATCCAGCATCAGCAAGAGGAGGCTGAGGTGGCCCGCCTGCGCGAGAAGGAAATGTGGCGCAAGGAGATCGAACTTAAAGAACAGGAACGTCAGCGTAAATTGACCAAACAGGCCGCCGATGTGTACGCCCAGGCCCTCGCGGCGTACCGTAAAAAAGATTTTGTCGGCGCCAAGGAAAAATTTCAGGAAGTGGAATGGGTTGCGCCTGATTATAAAGCCACCCGTAAATATTTAGACAATCTCGGCCGTGATATTAAAGTCCAGGAAGAAAAATTTTCCCAGCAGAAGGAGAAAAGCCGCGCTCAGCAGGAGTGGGAAGGAGAGATCAACCGCCGTAAAATCGACGCTCTGCAGAGGAAAGAATTTGAACTCAAGACCAGGGAACAGAAGCAAAAAGATGCCGAGGAAGCTGAAGTTTATTACAAAGCCGCGGCTCAACTGATGGAGGATAAAAAATATTCAGAAGCTCGCGATAAATTTTTAGAGGTAGGGAAGGTTTATCCTGATTATAAAGCAACAGCCACGTATTTGGCCCGTCTTAACAAGACGTTGGGCATTGTGGAGACGGCCCCGGCCAAGGTGGGTGAGGAGGTTAAAGGGATTTATGAAGAGGCCGTACATCTTTATAAGGACAAAGATTATACGGGCGCCAAGTTTAAATTTGAACAAGTGGAATTCATGTATCCAAACTACGAATCCACCCGTCGATATCTGTCGAAAATAAGCAAGGATTACAAGGTTGACGCGTCCAAGGATCCTGCTGATACTTCAATAGAAGCCTTTGAAAAGTTTCAGGAAGGACCCCCAGGAAAACCTTTGCATAGTGAAGAATATTCGAAACTTGTTGAAAAAGCGGAACCCATGTATGCACAGGCCTTGACGCTTTATGAAGAGAAGAAGTTTGATGAGGCATTAAAACAGTTTCAGACTGTGGAAGACATGCTGCCCAATTATAAATCTACCCGTCCTTATATCAGGCGCGTCAACCAGCAGATCAAAAAAGTTGAACAGCAGCGTTACAAGGAAGAGCAGACCCAGCAGGCTGAAACCATCAATGTCTTGGCCAAGCAGGCGAGCACACTTTATCAAAAGATCCTTCAATTATCTGACGACAAAACAACCATGGCCGCCCAAAAGAAATTTGCTTTTGTGGACAAATTGTTTGCCAACATGTCCAAGGAACAGGCCAAACTTCTGGTGGAAATTGCCGAGGAAGAACAAAAATTACGATTGGAAGAGATCGCTTATGAACAGGAAGTCCGAAAGTCTGATTTTGTTAATGCGATCGATCCTATTTATCAGGAAGCCATCAGGCTTTACCAGAAAAAAGATTTCGAACAGGCTAAGGCCAAGTTCCTGGAAGCTCAGTCGAAGATCGCTGACTACCGTTCATCCAAGCGTTATCTGGTTTTAATTGATAAGCAGAACCAGCTTTTGCAGCAAACAATGAAAGACCGGGAAGATCAAATCCGCACTTATGAGGCCAAGGCAGATGAGAACGCGAAGCTGCAGGTTAAGATGGAGCTGCAGGCCAAAGACCGGAAATTGATTAAAGAGCTCGTGGGCCAGGCTGAAACCGTTAACGAAGATATTGTACGCCTTTCCAAAGACCGCGATTTCGAAGCGATCAAAGTAAAATTTGCAGAATTGGAAAAGGTTGTGGATCATTTGCTGACCATCAAAGGCGTCATTGCTAAACGGGAGAAGGAGGCAATACCGAGTGATCGGAAACCTCCAGCAGTTCCCACGAAAAGCGATGCTTCGAACGATGAGGAAAAAAATGCCCCTGTTGTTCAAAAACGAACGGGGCCGTTATCGGCAGCTCCGGCCCAGTCCATTGAGGAACACCGCCGGCAGCAAAGGGAGTCGGCTGACCAGCAAATCAAAATTAGAAAAATTGAAAAACAAAATAAAGAAATTTACCATGAGGCGATGCGGGCATTTTATGAGGGCAGGTACGATGAGGCCAAGGTCAAATTCCTTCTGTTGGAACAGAATCCGAGATATGCGGATTTTGCGTACAAGCGTATTCGATCGATTGATCAGATCCTTCTCAAACGCCAGGGCAAGGTATTGAAAGAACAGGATAAGAAACGAGGGAATTATTTGAAAGACAGGGTTGAACGCGAACGTGTATCGTTTAATATTTTGCAAGCCAATCGCGATCATGAACGCCAGTCTTCCAGAGCCAAGGCAACGTCCGCAGGATCTGTGGCGCCTGTATATTCTTCTCCCCGTGAGGAATATCTTAACTCTTTAGATTTACGCGCCCGCCGTCCCGCCGTCGAACAGATTGCTGATCAAAATCAGGTTACCCAGATGAAAGAACATGCCGATCAGGGTGTGACAGCTGCTGAAAAGGCACCTGAGTCTCCTTCTTCTGCAGCGGAAGGGGTGAGTCCGAATGAAGGCGCTTCGTGGTTTAAGCGAAGGAAACAAAAGGCCCTTTCCAAAGAGCGCAAAAAATATTTTGATGAGCAGTATCAAGCTGAACAGAAAAAGAAGGCTGAAGAAGAACAAGTCCGAAAGGTTGAAGAAGAGCAAAAACGAAAAGCTGAAGAAGAACAAAAGCAAAAAGTCCAGGAAGAGCAGAAGCAAAAAGCTGAAGAAGAACAAAAGCGAAAGGCCGACGAAGAAGAGAAACAAAAGAAATCACAAGCGGTTCCTGTTCCCCGTAAACAGAGTGCTCAAGAACGCCGGGTTGCTGCTGTTAATGCCAAGATCCTGAAACGCAAAGAAGAGCGTGAGGCAAAGTTGCGGGCTTTGTATGCGCGGGAGTTAAGAGCGAAAGATGCGAGTTTCGAGCAGGCGATTGCCGCAGCGGATACAGCTGACCAGAAGATGTACCAACAAGACATCAAAAGGCAGCAAGAACTTTTGCGCCAGCAAAGGGAAGAGGAACGAGCACAACGCGGTGAAAAGGAACGGCGGATTTCGTCCTTCATCAGCCAAGACAAGCGTGCGGAAGAACGTCTCCAGATCAAGTCCCCTGGTTCGTCCGATAAGAATGAAAGCGCCAAACCAAAAGAAGTTTCGGGTGCAGATAAAGAAACAACGCGTCAACAATTTGAGAGCGGTGTCAACGAGCTTTACCGGGAGGCTTTAAGTTATTATAAAAGCGGTATGCTTCAAGAGGCCCGTGAAATATTTTCCAATGTCGAGGATCTTTCACCCAATTATAAATATACCCGGGATTATATCGACCGTTTGGACAAGACCCTTCCTGTGAACGAGGCAACAACTCTTTCCAAGCCCTCTGTTGGGACAGCCTCGGATCGTCAAGACGCTGTTTCTCAAGCCCTTGACATGTTCGAAGGCGACGCTAGTCATTGACCCTTCACCGGGATTTTTTAAAGCCCCATTCCTCTTCGATGTTTCTCCAGGATTGATTCCAGCCAACAAAAATGTTACGATAGGAACTGTTTTTGATGAGAATTTATTATGACCAATCAGCAGCACCCATCTAACCGCCTAATTAGAGAAAAGAGCCCTTATCTTTTGCAGCATGCGTACAATCCTGTGGATTGGTATCCTTGGGGTGAGGAAGCCTTCGTCCGCGCCTTTAAAGAAGATAAGCCCATGATGCTTTCGATCGGTTATTCCACCTGTCATTGGTGCCACGTCATGGAACGTGAATCTTTTGAGAACCAGGAGATCGCCGCCATTATGAACGAGCATTTTGTTTCTGTTAAGGTGGACCGGGAGGAGCGGCCCGACGTAGATCAGATTTATATGGCGGCTGTGACCGCAATGACAGGCCAGGGCGGTTGGCCTTTGACGGTTTTTTTAACGCCTGAGAAAAAACCTTTTTACGGCGGGACCTATTTCCCGCCGTATGCGCGTTGGGGCTCGCCGGGGTTCACGGAGCTCTTAAAAGCCATTGCCCATTCATGGAAGACCAATCGGACTTCGGTCGTCGCATCAAGTGTTGAACTCACCGCAATGTTACAAAATCATTTTACCAAAAGTTCAGAGGAACAAGAATTAAGCGAGATCCAATTGGGCCAGGCGTTCAATCAATTAAAGTCTCACTTTGACGTTACGTATGGCGGTTTTGGCCAGGCTCCGAAATTTCCCATGGGGCATACGCTGTCATTTTTGTTGAGGTATTGGAAACGGATGGGGAACCCCGAAGCCTTGAGCATGGTTCATCAAACGCTCACCATGATGGCCCAAGGGGGAATGTGCGATCAGTTGGGCGGCGGATTTCACCGTTACTCGACGGACCAATATTGGCAGGTGCCGCATTTTGAAAAAATGCTGTATGATCAAGCCCTTTTAGCGAGGGCTTATCTCGAAGGCTATCAAGCAACCGCCCAACCGTTTTTTGCGCACGTGGCCCGTCAAACCCTTGATTATGTCCTCAGAGATTTACGCGGATCCGAAGGAGGATTTTATTGCGCCGAGGATGCGGACAGTGTGGAATCGATGGACGATGGACGAAAGACGAGGGACGAGGGACGAGGGACGAGAGACGATTCGTCCATCGTCCATCGTCCATCGTCCATCGTTAAAAAAGAGGGGGCGTTTTACGTTTGGACGCAAGAAGAGATCGCTTCTTCTTTAGGAGAACAAGACACTGCTATTGTTTCGTTCTATTTTGGGATTGAAACTTCTGGCAATGCTGCCAATGACCCTCATGGCGAGTTTACCGGAAAAAATATTTTAAGCCTTGCGCACACCATTGAGGAAACGGCGCAACATTTCCAAAAGATATCTATCGAGATCAAAGCGATTCTAGATCGCTCCATGGAAAAACTTTTTGTTTTTCGCCAGAAACGCGCCCGGCCGCATTTGGATGATAAGGTCTTGACCGACTGGAACGGGCTGATGATCTCGGCCTTTGCGTTCGCTTCACAAGTTCTTGGCGAAGAACGCTATGCGCATGCGGCAGAGCAGGCGGCAGATTTTATTTTAGAAAAATTACAAGACGCCAACGGCCGGCTTTTGCATCGCTATCGGGATGGCCAGTCGGCCATTGGCGGGACGCTGGAAGATTACGCGTTTTTTATTTTAGGCCTTTTGGACCTTTATGAGGCCACTTTTGAAGCGGATTATTTACAGCACGCAAAACGTTTGACCGATGCGATGCTTGACCTTTTCTGGGATGATACCCATGGCGGGTTTTTTTTAACGGCCAACGATGCCGAAGAGCTCATCGCGCGGCCCAAGGAAATATATGACGGGGCTTTGCCGTCGGGCAATTCGGTTGCAGTATTGGTTTTGTCAAGGATGTACCGGTTAACCGCTGATCATCGATATCAGGATAAAATTCAGGCAATGTTTCAGGCATTTGCAGGTGCACTTTCCAAAAGCCCAAGCGCGTACCCGTTTTTTTGGATGGCGTTCGACTTTCATTTGGGGCCGGTGGATGAGATTGTTTTTGCAGGCCCGAGGGCGGAGCCAGAATTCAGCGCGATGAAGCAGGTCGTTTTCAAAACATTTAACCCCAATAAAGTGTTGGTTGCTGGTGGAAATCCTGAAGCTAGATTTTCTGAAATTTCTCAATGGATCCCATTGCTACATGGCAAAGAGCATCCGCAACGATTAACCGCTTATGTCTGTCGAGGGCAGAGTTGTCAGCCGCCGGTTTTTGACAGCCGGGAGCTTGAAAATCTTTTTATTGACCTTCCCCTTGCCAGTAGAAATGACAAATCTCCAAAGATCGTTGATGCCTGAGGTTGGAGATTTGTCATTAATAAAGAAAAGGTCAATAATGTTCAACAACCGATAGCGAAAGTCAGGGAATGATCAAAAATTTATTTTATACGGTTTTGATTATGGGGGTGCTTGCCTTAATGCTTTTTCTGGGGCTTCATGGTCCGGACCAAGGGAAAAAGGTTGTGCGAGTGGTTATTGAGTTTTTGCATTGGAAGCCAAAATCAGAATTGGGGCCGCTGCAAGAGACTGCCGCAAATATTGTGAAGTTCAATGAATCGTATAAGAAGATCCAGATGCTATGGCAAATGACACTGTCACGTCATCAGCAAACTGCCAAGGATCTCGAGATCGTTGATCAGGCGATACATAAAAATTTAGAAGAGCTTTTATCTTGGGTGGATACGCAAGGCGTTTCCCAACATGCACAATGGATAGAGGAATTTAAGCGTTTGCACCAACAGCGCCGGAACCTGGTTGAGAGAATCATTCGTGATGAAGAGATCATGGTTAATTTAAATGATCAAATGGACCAGGAGATTCGTTCTATGACGCGGTGGATGAATGAGCAGGCTCAATCGCCATCGCGCACGACGATGAATGAGAAGTCCAGGGTTCAGGAATACGAGAATCTGCAAGCCAACCGTAAGGCTTTTAATGAGGAAGCACGTCAACTGGATGCTGCCCGTAGTTTGCTTCTTAAAAAGAGCAAGGGATTCGTTGATGCGTTGGCGACGAGTAACCAGCGGTTGGAAGATCATGTTCGTGTGTTATCTTCCAAGGTTGAAACTGCGACGGCTGATCAGTCACAAGGCCTTTGGCGTGAATATCTAAGGCTTGAGAATGAACAAAAGGAATTGATTAAAAATATGCAGGCCAATCAGGGTTCTATTGGAGAAAATCAACAAAAGGTGGTCTCGGGGGCCGCCATCATCTATCAAAGTATTTCTTATAGTCCTCGCGCGCAGCTCAAAAAATTTAAAGAAAATTACCGCAATAGTACTGAATCCATGAGAAACGCTAAAGAACGCGCCGAAGATCAAAAGCGCGCTTTGAATGATCGTATTAGAGATCAGATGCAAAGGATTAAAGATGACCAGTTAAATCGCAAATTGAACAAAAATTAACGGAGCGCAAAGTCTATGTTTCGAAAAATTTTAATCGGGATTGGCAGTCTCATTGTTGTGGGGTTGATATCGATTATTGTTTTTGTGCAGACAGTCGATGTTAATAAGTATCTTCCCCAATTGACCCAACAGCTTGGCCATTCCATCGGGCGCAAAGTGAACATTCAGCAGGCGGATTTGTATTTTTCATTGACGCAGGGTGTGTCGGTGGATGTCCATGGAATTTCTGTGGGTGATAATAAATTTTTTAGTGACCAGCCATTCCTGCGTATTGATGGCGTTCATTGTGGTGTTGGGCTAATTCCTTTATTGACCAAGCGGCAGATCGCGGTTTCCCGCATCGAAATTCGTGCGCCGAAACTCACGATCATAAAAAATAAGGCGGGAAAGTTTAATTTTGAAAGCATGATCCCAGAATCATCGGATAAACCTGGCAGCGCAAAAGAGAAAGCAGAGAAAAGTTCTCCGGAGAAGAGCAAAAGTTTCGTTCTGCCACTTTTATTGGTCAATGCTTTTAAGATTGAAGGCGGTGAGGTCGCGTACATGGACAGGTCATTAACGCCGGCCATGGAGTTTACCGTTAACAAAGTTGACGCACAGGTTATTGATTTCTCATTAACCGATCCGTTTACAATTAAACTTGATGCGGCTGTTTTAAGTCAGGAGCAGAACGTGCATGTGAAAGGGGCGGGGCGCCTTGATTTGCGTTTACAGCAGGCAAGGCTTGATGATTTTCATTTTGATATGGATATATCGCAGGTCGACCTGGATCAGTTGAACAAGATCGTCCCCGCAGTAGGGCCGCTTGGTTTGCAGCCAGGATTGCGCGGCACCATTCAGGCCGTGGCAAGCCAAATGGTTGTGGGGGCTTCCGGTATTTTGGTGCTTTCCCTGGAAGGGCAATTATCCGACGGGCGCATTCCCATGAAGATATTGGCGCAGCCCATTGAACAATTATCCGTCAAGTTCGATGCCAATGAATCCAAGATCCGGGTCAAAGAATTTTCAATGTCATTGTCTACCGGACAAGTCCATGGCCAGGCCAACGTCAAAGACTATCTGACGCAGCAGCAGTTTGATCTGAGCGCTGATTTTGACCAGTTGCCTCTTGGCGAAGTTCTTGATCAAAAGAAATCACCAGCCCAGATCAAAGGGTCTTTGTCGGGAAGCGTGAAGTTAAACGGCCATGGTTTCACGCCTAAGGACATGGATAAAATAACAGGGCAAAGCGCGTTCTCTATTACTCATGGTGAGTTGGTCAACATGAACATTGTCAAAATGGTGCTGGGACGCATCACCATTATTCCAGGATTGGCCCAAATAGTGGAAAATCAGCTTTCTGCCGAATGGCAAAACAAGATTGGAGGTAAAACAATAAAGATCGACAAAGCGGATGTCAAAACGCACATCGAAAGATCTAACGTCGTGGTGGATGATGCCAAGTTGCAGTCCCAGGGATTTACCATGGCCGCGCATGGTAACGTGGGTTTTGACCAATCCCTGAGCATGGATGCTCAACTGGTGTTGTCCAAAGAACTGTCAGACTTTTTGATCTCGTCGGCTAAAGGAATGAAAGCGCTTGTGGATGAACAGGGAGAGATCCAGATCCCCGTGAACATCAGCGGGAAATTGTCGGCGCCAGTCTTTATCCCGGATATGAGTTATTTAGGCAAACGCCTGCTCGTCAACGAAGGAGGCGACCAATTGCAAAAAATTTTCGATAAAAATCCTGAAGTGAAGCAGATCTTGGATATTTTTATGGGTGGGAAAGAGGATCCTCCGGCAAACCAGGAACAGGATGGCTCATCGCCAACGAATAACACCGATCAGTCCAGTGGCAACAAAGAAAATTCCGGGCAAGACTTCTTGAATGATCTTTTTAAAAAGGGATTTTAGGAAATCTTTTGTTTAGTGGTGGAAATGAGCCCTGCTACATTTTACTTGTCATTTGGGTTTGATAAATATATACTAATTCATTGATTTTCATGCTCGATGGGTTTTAACTCAAATACTGATAGACGCTTATAGAGGAAGAGGCTATGTCGGAGTGGAGGCGTAATCCGCGCGTGAAAGAGGTCATTCCCGTGCACTGGAAAATGGTTCGTCAGGAGATCCAGGGCGAGGGGGTCATCCGTAATATTAGTATCTCAGGACTGATGGTTGAGGTGGATGATCATTTTAAACCCACGGATAGCGGACTTTTCATAGTGGATGTTATTTCCCCTGATATGGTTCATTTGATCCCTCATGATATCAGGTTGATCTGGTACAGCCGTGTGATGGCTGATAAAATGCGTCAGTTTTGCGGTATGAAATTTGTCAATGCGACAGGGCCGGTTTTCGCCCGATTAGTGGAACATGTCGAAGAACAGCTTTCGGCCTTTTCCGGGGCAATGGATATTAATATCATTCAAAATTATTTATCTCAATCCAATTAATAAACAGGACACCGAACATGGAAAATAAAACAGATAATAAAGCAGAACAAAATAAAAAGGCCAGGAATACGGTCGGGCTTTTTTTGACGATCATCATGATGGGACTAACGGTTTACGTCCTTTATGTCCAAAGCGAAAATTATAAAGTATTAGAAGCAACCACAGATCTTTCTTTAAATGCGAACAATCAACAGTCAGGCAATTACCGCCATTACGTCAAACAGTATGTGGATACCAGGGCGCAGCTTATGGATACGCAGTCCCGCCTGGGTAAAATGACAATGGAGCTCGAGCTTGTCAGCAAGGAATTGGAATCGACCAAATCTGTGCTTTCTGAAACTCAAATTCTGTTGGCTCAGTACCAGCAGGGCAATAATCCTTCCAAGGATGATCAGGCCATGGCCCAAAATGCCAAAGAAGGCCAAAAAAATTTGGGGAACATGAAAAAGCAGAACGAGAATTACAGCGGCGAACTGGCCAAATTAAAAAGCGAATTAGACAGCTATCAGGTGGATGTGGGCGATCTTAAGGAAGGGTCATCTTTAATCAGCGATTTAAGAAATAAGATAAGAATGGTTCGAGAAAAAATGAGCGCTTTGAAGAAAGAAGCGCATGACGCCAAGGTCGCCGCGCAAAACGAACGCAATCGCCAACTGATGTTGTTGGGGAATAACGGTTATGCCACGAAAGATGGCGAGTTGACCTTGGTTAGCAAGAGGCAAAAAACGGTTAATATTGACGTTAAATTCGTTCCTTAATTTATGAATGGTGTTTTTGAAAGCGGAGCGGTTGCAAGATCGCTTCGCTTTTTTTTTAAAATAATAACTTAATCGTTGTTCGTTGCTTGTTGATCGTTGCTCGTAAAAAAGTTACGAACAACGAATAACGATCAACGAACAACGAACAACCATGCGTATATCTTTGATTTATGCCTGCGCACGCGTCTCAATCAACCCAATATCAACTGTCCACTGCTTTCGGCGTTGTTGATTATTTGCTAACTCGTTCGTTAAAACGCCGACGGACTATGGAGATCTGTATTCGCCCCTCGGGGCAGGTTCAAGTTTATGCCCCAGGTTCTTTCACAATCCGAACGATCGAGGGTTTTCTTAAGGGGCGGGCTCAGTGGATTGTTGAAAAGGCCAAAACGTTGCGCGATCAGGAAGATTTAAGGCTTAGGCAAAATCCCGGCTGTTTGTATTTAGGGAAGAGTTATCCGGTGCGTTGTCATCTTAGTCAAGAAAAATGGGGCAGGATTATTTTTGATGAATATGGGTGGGATATTCAGATCGCTCAGTCGGTCCAGGCATCTATTTGCGAGAAATATTCAAAGGATTTTTTACAGAAGTGGTTTAAAGGCCGTGCCAAGATCATCCTCAATGAACGGGTGGCACATTATGCCCGTTTGATGGGCGAACATCCAGCGGATATTCGCGTTCGTTCCCCCAAACGTTTATGGGGCAGCTGTCATCCGGTCAAACGGGTTTTACATTTTAACTGGAAGATCGTGATGGCACCCCTGGCGGTCATCGATTACGTGGTGGTTCACGAATTGAGCCATATCCAGGTGCCCAACCATTCCGAGCGGTTTTGGGCAAGGGTTAAAAATTTTTCTTCCGCCTACAAGTCCCATCAGGATTGGCTTAAACAGAACAGTTATCAGTTCGTGTTGACTTTGGGGTAGATATGCGTCTTTCCTTAAAAGTGATCCCTGCATCTAAACGTAATGAACTCAAAGAAGAAGGCGATACCGTCAAGGTTTATCTTAACGCACCGGCGGTGGAAGGAAAGGCCAATGCCGCGTTGGTCAAGTTTTTAGCCGGGCATTATGGAGTTAAGATATCGCAGATCGAAATAATAAAGGGATTGAAATCCCGTCAGAAAATCATTAATATAGAAGGAATTTATTCTGCTTCGCTCTAGCAACGGATCGATGCTTGAGCTTCGCAGCAATTATTCTTCGCGAAGCAGAATATTGCTTCGAAGTTCTGCTTCGTTAAAACTTCGCAGCAATCGCTCCGAAGCTTTAGCGAAGGAGGACACATCGTGTTCCATTGCTAATGCGAAGAAGAATAAAAGCCCATTGATTCGGTTAAGAGGAGTTTATTATGTCTTTGGAACAGCAAATTGATAAAGATTATATCCAGGCCATGAAGGCCCGCGATAAAGAGCGTTCATCTGCCTTGAGTTTTTTGCGTTCGCAGATCAAATACGCCCGCATTGAACTCAAGACTGAGGCGGTTGACGATAAGAACGTGATCGCCGTTATCAAAAAACAAATTAAACAGCGCCAGGATTCTATCGAGCAGTTCAAGCAGGGCAACCGGAGTGATCTGGCACAAAAGGAAGAGAAAGAACTCGCCCTCCTTAAAAGCTATTTACCGGCCGAGATGTCCAGTGATGAGATCAAGGCGATCGTTAAGGAAACCATCCAGAGCGTCGGGGCAACGTCCGTCAAGGATATGGGCAAAGTGATGAAGGAAGCTGGAGTAAAATTGGCCGGTCGTGCCGATAATAAACAAGTCAGCGAAATTGTTAAGGAAGAACTTACCAAAATTTAATACCTGCCATGCGTTTTTTAAAGCGTTCCATAATTGTGATGGTTGTGGTGGTCTTTGTTTTGGCCAACTTGTGGACCCTTTTTGCTTTTTCAGTCAGAGATAAATATGTTGTGCCGATTTTGATGTACCACCGTGTTGCGGAATTGTCCGCTGGATCGAAAGAGCCCGCTTGTCTGAAGGGTGAACGATTAAATACGGTGAGCTCCTCGTCTTTTGACCATCAGATGGCTTATTTGAAAAATAACGGATACGTGGTTATTAGTTTGGCAGATTTTGTGGAAGGGTTTCATAAGGCAAGGCTGGTCGGCCGAAAAACGGTTGTGATCACGTTCGATGACGGGTATGAAGATAATTATATCAACGCGCTTCCTATTTTAAGAAAATATGATTTTTCAGCAACGATATTTGTCATTGCCGATTTGATAGGGATGCCGGGATTTATGAATGTGAGCCAATTAAAAGAGATCAATGATAATGGATTTAAGGTGGGCAGCCATACCCGTCGCCATACGTATTTGCCGGACGTACCACCCAACGAGCAAGAGGAGGAAATTATCAACAGCAAAAAGATCCTGGAAGAGAAATTAGGGAGACCGGTTGAGTTTTTTTCCTATCCTTCCGGGGGTTTTAGTGAATCGATCAAAGCGATAGTCAAGAAAGCCGGATATGTGGGAGCTTGCGCCACCAATCGCGGGTATGACCGTTTTAATAATGACGTGTATGAATTAAAACGTATACGTATTAACGATGATGACATCGATCTGGTTTTGTTTGCCAAGCTTTCCGGATATTACAATATTTTTAGAAAATCCAAGAATCCTAATTGATACGAGAAAGAAAATTTTTTGTTATGAAGAACAGGATAAAACACGAAGATCATTCACAGTACCGACTGAACACAGATGGTTCATTCGTCATTGAGGATTATAATCACTCAAAGTCGTTTTCGAATTTCTTTCCTGGGATTGCGGGGATGTGGGGAATTCCGATGTGGGTATTTTACGTCAACCGCGGGCAAGGGGTCGCAAGCTTCGGTATCGAATCCAAGGACCGCGCTATTCTGGAATTCCAGCCTGCCAATAAGGCCTACCGTTTAACATCGACGCAGGGCTTCAGGACCTTTCTCAAAGTTAAGCAGGGTAAAAAAGAAATATTTTATGAGCCTTTTCAAAATAATATCGGTGGCGCGTTCAAAACCCGCCAACAGATGGCGATCACGTCCCATGACCTTACGCTGGAAGAGATCAATGCGACGTTAGGGCTTCGAGTGACCGTTAATTATTTCACATTGCCCGAAGAACCGTTCACGGCTTTGGTCCGCCGGGTCAAGGTTGAAAATATTTCTTCGAAGGCGTTGTCTTTGGAAATGGTCGATGGATTGCCGGTTATTATTCCGTACGGGATGAAGGATTGGTTAAGCAAGAACATGTCGCGAACCGCTGAGGCCTGGGTTAAGGTGACTAATGTTCATAAAAAAGCCCCGTATTATCAACTCAACGTCGAGGTAGCGGATACGCCGCAGGTGACGCATATTAATGAAGGGAATTTTTATTTTGCTTTTGATGCCTCTAGAACCAAAGACGCGCTTTTGACACCGGTCGTTGATCCGTCCTGCGTATTCGGATATGCGACGGATTTTCTGGTACCCGAAAATTTTTTGAAAAACGGAAAGCTTGATATTGCCCGTGAGCAGTTCACCAGCAACCGTACGCCTTCGGCTTTAAGCCACGCGCAGTTTTCGCTCAAGCCCGGACAATCGAAAGAAATTATTTCTTTGGTTGGTTTTGCGCATGATATCGGCCAATTAAACCGCATTGTTGCTCAAGCGAGCAAAGTATCGTTTATCAATGAGAAGGCCAAGCGCAATCGTGATCTCATGGAAGAAATCAAACAGATGTGTTTTACGGTGAGCTCATCAACGGCATTCAATCATTATTGCGGCCAGACATTTCTGGATAACGTCTTGCGCGGCGGGTTACCGGTATCTTTGAAGACCGCCAGCGGCGCAGCTGCTTTTAATGTTTATAGCCGCAAACACGGCGATTTGGAACGCGATTACAATTTTTTTATGCTCAGTCCGACGTATCTGTCGCAGGGCAACGGAAATTTCCGTGACGTCAATCAGAACCGCCGCAACGACGTGTGGTTCAATGCTGATGTGAAAGATAATGCGGTCGTTAATTTCTTCAGCCTCCAGCAGGCAGACGGCTACAATCCGTTTGTCGTGCGTGGCATGATGTTTTCCATCCAGGAATTCAAGGTCATTGATGATTTGGTGGACGGTAACGTTCAGGGCAGCAATGTCGGAAAGTTAAAGGAATTGATCCATAAAGGTTTTATGCCGGGCGATCTTTTGAAGTCGCTCTATCAGTATGACCTTAAGCTCAAAACTCCGGCGGTTGAATTTTTGACCAAAGTGCTTGGCCATTGCCAGAAACAGGAACTGGCCGATCACGGCGAAGGGTTCTGGAGCGATCACTGGACGTACAATATTGATCTTTTGGAAAGCTATTTGTCGGTCTATCCCGAGCAGTTAAAAGAGATCTTGCTTGAGAAAAAAGTTTTTAGTTTCTTCTTCAATAATCACTATGTGCTGCCGCGCGATCATCGGTACATTTTAACGAAATACGGTGTGCGCCAATACCATTCTGTCGTTGAAAAAGAAGGCGAGACCCATGCCAAACAAAAAGGGTTCAAGTTAAGGACTAAGAACGGGCAGGGGGAAATTTATACGACCGTGCTTTTAGCGAAAATGCTTTGCCTCGTTGCTAACAAGGCGGCGACGCTCGATCCCAGCGGCATCGGCATTGAAATGGAAGCGGACAAACCGAACTGGTACGATGCCTTAAACGGCCTTCCCGGCCTTTTGGGTTCGTCGATCTCGGAAACATTTGAGCTTAAACGTTTTTCCATGTTTTTGCTGTCCGTCATGGACCGCTTGACGTTGAGTGATCGGGATAGCATCAGCATTTTTGCCGAGCTGGACGGATTTATCCGGGAATTGACACAGGTTTTAATTTCTTCCACGGACGCGCTTTCTTATTGGAAGAAATCGAATGATGTTAAAGAACAGTACCGTCAGAGCATCCGCCTGGGAATTGCCGGCGATGAAAAACCTGTGACGGTGGGGGATATCAGAAAATTTTTGAACCTGATCGTGGCCAAGGTCAATCAGGCTGTTGAGAAAGCCAAGAATGGTGATGAACTTTTCGCAACCTATTTTTATCATGAAGTGACTGATCACGAAGTTTTGGACCGTCGTCATCACGATGATTCGCCGTATGTGCGGCCGCTGGCTTTTAAACGTCATGATTTGCCGCTTTTTTTGGAAGGTTTTGTGCATGCGCTGCGTGCCGGACATCCCGGACAGGCCAAGGCACTATATCAGGCGGTCAAAAAGAGTAAGCTTTACGATAAAAAGTTGGGCATGTATAAGGTCAATGCGAATTTATCGTCGGAATCTGAGGAGATCGGACGCGCGCGAATTTTTCCATCGGGATGGCTGGAGAATGAATCTGTTTGGCTGCATATGGAGTATAAATATTTATTGGAACTTTTGCGCAACAACCTCTGCGAGGAATTTTTTAAGGATATTGAAACGGCGATGGTTCCATTTTTGGATCCTAAGGGGTATGGCCGCAGCATCCTTGAAAACTCGTCCTTTATTGCCAGCAGCGCCCACGAGGACGAATCTTTGCACGGGCAAGGGTTTGTGGCGCGGCTTTCCGGAAGCACGGCGGAATTTTTGCATATGTGGCTTATTATGAATTTAGGCCTGCGGCCGTTTCGTTTGGCCGATCAAGGGGATCTGGCATTGCATTTTGAGCCCTTGTTGTCTTCGCGTTTTTTCATCCGTGAAAAAATGACGGTTGATCGTTTGACGAAGCACAAGACATGGGAGAAACTCGTATTGCCGGCACACAGTTATGCTTTTAATCTGATGGGGCAGACGCTTGTGGTGTATCATAATCCTCGTCTTAAAAATACGTTTGGGCCTGACAAGGCCATTGCCAGGCGGATCGAGCTCTGTTATCCGAAGCAGCCCAAAGCGGTCGTCATTGAAGGCTCGTTCGTCAACGGTTCTCATGCGCATGATGTGCGCAATAATAAAATCGACCGGATTGATGTTTATTTAGAATAATCTGTTTTGCTTTTTCTTTTGAACCGCTGATACTTGACACGGGTCATTTTCGTTCTAAAATATTTTTGGTTCTTTGAAATTTTGAGTGGGTAGTATTTTTGTAGGGATTGTAAGGGGCTATGTCCGGGCGAGTTCCGCAGCCAGATGTTTTCCTTACGATGACTGCCGAGGGATCACATGCGTGCTCAGACAACCTTGCTTCGCAAGGGAACTCGCTCGCCATGTGATCCCTCGGCAGTCCTTCTAAGAGAAAACATCTGCGCGAGGACTGTTTGAGCCCGGATATAGCCCCTTACAGTCCCCCGTAAGCTTAATAACCCACTCAAATTTCTAAAGAGGCATATTTTTTAATACTTTTTCCTTCCCGATTATCCTTTTCCAAAATTTTTTTAAGGAGGTTCGTTATGACAAGTGCAGGCATTACGCTTATCAATGAGAAAGTCAAAAAGGAAAACGCTTGTGTTGAAGCGATCCTTATGGAAACGCAGAAGGTCATCGTCGGTCAGCAGTATCTTCTGGAGCGTTTGCTCGTCGGTATTTTGGCTAATGGCCATGTGTTGGTGGAAGGCGTTCCCGGGCTTGCCAAAACAACGGCAGTCAAAACTTTGGCCCAGACCATTCAGGCAAAATTTCAGCGTCTTCAATTTACGCCGGACATGCTTCCCGCGGATCTGACCGGAACGCTTATTTATGACCAGCGCAACGGACAATTTAATATTAAAAAAGGCCCTATCTTCGCGAATATTATCCTTGCCGATGAGATCAACCGCGCGCCGGCCAAAGTGCAGAGCGCGCTTCTGGAGGCGATGCAGGAACGCCAGGTAACGATCGGTGAAGAAACCCTGAAATTGGAAGAACCATTCATTGTTTTGGCCACGCAAAATCCGATCGAACAGGAAGGGACGTACGCGCTTCCTGAAGCTCAGGTGGATCGTTTTATGCTCAAATTAAACGTGACTTATCCGACGAAAGAAGAAGAGTTAAAAATTTTGCGGCGTATGGCCTTCACGCGCCAGTCGATTGTCGTCAACAAGATCACCAGCCCTCAGGACATCGTGCGTTTGCGTTCGGTCGTCGATGAGGTTTATATGGATGAAAAGATCGAGCAGTATATCGTCAACATCGTTGAATCCACGCGTTATCCTCAGAAGTACAATCTCGCCGATCTCAAAGGGCTGATCCAGTATGGCGCCTCCCCGCGCGCCACCATTAATCTTGCTCTTGCCTCCAAGGCGTACGCGTTCTTGCAGGGACGCGGTTACGTGACCCCGCAGGATATTAAAAGCATTGGTATGGACGTGCTGCGCCATCGTGTTATTCCCAGTTACGAAGCCGAGGCGGAAGACAAGACGTCGGAGGACCTCGTGCGTCGAATATTTGAGGAAATTGAAGTGCCATAGAGGTAAAGAGGTAAGAGGTAAGAGGTAAGAGGTAAGTAGAAAATAAATGTCAAAATACAAATAACAAATATTCTTTAAACTTGACCTTTATTTTTTTACCTCTTATCACTTACCTCTTACCTCTCTGCGCTAAGTATGCTACCAAAAGACCTTCTCGACAAAGTCCGCCGCATTGAGATCACAACTTCCCGGCTTGTGACGGACGTCTTTGCCGGCCAGTACCACAGTGTTTTTAAAGGCCGCGGCATGGAGTTTGACGAGGTGCGCGAATACCAGATCGGCGATGACATCCGCACCATCGACTGGAACGTCACGGCGCGCACTGGCACCGCTCACATCAAGAAATTTGTCGAGGAGCGCGAGCTGACCGTCATGATCCTGGTCGATGCCTCGCGGTCCTGCCATTTCGCCTCGGTCAACCAGTTAAAGAGCAAACTCGCTGCCGAGATCGCCGCGGTCCTGGCCTTTGCAGCCATCCGCAATAACGACAAGGTTGGCCTCGTCATGTTCACCGACGGCATTGAGCTTTTTATCCCGCCGAGGAAGGGGAAAAGCCACGTGCTTCGCGTCATCCGCGAGGTTTTGTATTTTCAGCCCAAGGGCAAAGGCACGGACCTTAAAAAAGCGCTGGAATATTTAAGCCGCGTGACCACGCGCAAGGCGGTGACCTTTGTGCTTTCCGATTTTTTTGAGAACGCCAGCGGCCCGGAGCCGATGTTCAAAAAAGCCATGAGCATTGCCAACAAGCGGCACGACCTTATTGCTGTCACGCTTAACGATCCGAGGGAAAGCGAGTTGCCAGACTGCGGGCTTATTGAGCTCGAGGACGCTGAAGCGGGTGTGAGGGTCATCGTGGATTCCAGTAATCCGCAAGTGCGCAAAAATTATCAAGACCAGGCGCTACAGCGTTTATCGCAAAGAAACAGGCTGTTCCGGTCCATGGGCGTTGATCATATCGACGTGGCAACGGACGTTCCGTATGAGAAGGCGTTGGTTAGTTTCTTTATGCAGCGTCGTGGCAGAAGATAGAAGAGGGAAGATAGAAGATGGAAAAAGATAACTTCTCTCAAGTCATTGCGAGGAGCCCGCAGGCGACGAAGCAATCCCCAAGTTGGCGATTGCTTCGCTCCCTTCGGTCGCTCGCAATGACATGCAATTTTTTCCATCTTCTATTTTCCATCTTCTATTTTCTCCCCAATACCGCAAACGCCGATGTCAAAGACGTCAAGCCTCCGGTCAGCATTCCCGGTTCGCCATGGCTTTTGTGGGTCTTTGTTTTGGCGCTTGCGGTTGTTATTTATTTCCTGTTCCGTTATTGGCAACGCAATAAGATTAAATTTGTTAAACCTATTATTCCTAAAGAGCCGTGGGAGTTGGCTTATCAACGTCTTCAGGATTTGAAACACCGCGATCTTTTTGTCCAAGGCAAAACCAAAGAATATTTTATTGAGCTTTCCGGCATTGCGCGCCAATACATTGAACAGCGGTTTGACATTCACGCGCCGGAAATGACAACGGAAGAATTTCTCAATTCGGTCAAAACCACGCCTTTGATCGAGGCTAAACATCAAGAGATCTTAAAAAGTTTCCTTGTGCTTTGCGATATGGTCAAGTTTGCCAAATACGGGCCGGATATCGATGAAGCCGGTAAAAGTTTTGAATTGGTCAAACAGTTTGTGGATGAAACAAAGGAAGGGCGTATGGCGATAGGCGATGGGCGTTTAGAGAATAATATCTAAACGCCAAACGCCAAACGCCAAATGCCGTACGCACATGATATTTCGATCTCCTTGGGTATTGCTTTTAATTCCCGTCATCATCGGCCTTTACTGGTGGCGAGTGAGACGCCAAAGTCCGCCGTCTTTCCATTTTTCATCGACGTCGTTGGTCGAAAAAATGGCGCCCACGTGGAAGACCGGTTTTCTTTTTGTTGGGCCCCTGCTTCGTATGATCGCGCTTATCGCGTTTGTGATCGCCCTTGCCGGTCCGCAGGCAATTCTGGAAGAAAGCAAGGTCACGACTGAAGGCATTGACATTGTCCTTGCCGTTGACTGCTCGGGGAGCATGGCGGCCGAGGACTTTACCATCAACGGCCAGAGAACGAACCGCCTGGACGTCGTCAAGAACACGGTTGAGGAATTCATTGCCGGACGCCATAGCGATAAAATTGGTTTTATCGCTTTTTCCGCCAAGGCTTATACGGTGTGCCCTTTGACAACCGATTACAATTGGTTGAACACCAATTTGGCCCGGGTGAGATTAGGAATGATGAAGGACGGTACCGCGATCGGTTCAGGCATTGCCACGTCGGTTGCCAGGCTCAAGAACAGCAAGGCCAAAAGCATGGTCATTATTCTTTTGACCGACGGGATCAACAATGCGGGTTCGGTTGATCCTTTAAGCGGTGCGCGTTTGGCTCAGGCGCTGGGGATCAAAATTTACACGATCGGCGCCGGGACCAAAGGCGTTGCGCCTTTCCCTGCGCAGGATTTTTTCGGCCGGACGTTTTACCAAAATGTACAGATCGATATTGATGAAAATACGCTTAAAGAGATTGCGCGTATCACCAACGGCCAGTATTTCCGCGCGACCGATACCGATTCCCTGAAAAAGATCTATAAGGAAATCGACGGCCTCGAGAAAACAAAGATCGAGGAAACAGGGTATAAGGAATACAAAGAACTATTCATCTATTTTTTGGCGGCAGCGCTTGTGTTTTTATTGGCGGAAGTTGTGTTGGTGAATAGTTTATTTTTGAAGATTCCATAATAGCACGTCATTGCGAGCCCCCGGAGGGGCGAAGCAATCGCAAATGGGATTGCTTCGTCGCTATCCGTAAACGCAGGCTCCTCGCAATGACAGTAAGTATTTATGCGCTTTGCTAATCCCTACATCTTTAATTTATTATGGCTCCTGCCGCTGTTGGCAGCGGGATTGTTTCTCTTTGTCCGTCGCCGTCGACAGATGATAGAGCGCTTTGTTGAGTCTCATCTTCTTGATCATGTTGTGTTCGGTTGGAGCCTGGAACGTTATCAGTTGAAAAATATTCTTTTGATCATTATTTTCTTTTTAAGCATTGTTGCCCTGGCCCGTCCTCAATGGGGTTACCAGTGGCAGGAAATCAAGCGCAAAGGCCTCGATATTCTTCTGGTTGTGGATACTTCCAAAAGCATGTTAACTCAGGATGTGAAACCCAATCGCCTTGAACGTACGAAACTCGCAATCCATGATCTTATTAAAAATTTAAAAGGCGATCGCATCGGTCTGGTGGCGTTTGCCGGTGATGCGTTTACGATGTGCCCATTGACGTCTGATTACGGCGGTTTTTTGTTGAGCCTTAATGATCTGAATACTTCCATTATCCCCCGGGGAGGAACGAACATTGGATCGGCGCTGCAAGAGGCCATCAAAGGTTACGACCAGACGCCGTCGCAGTATAAGGCCATCGTTGTCGTGACTGATGGAGATAATTTAGAGGGCGATCCGCTCTCCGTGGCCAGGAAAGCCAGGGAAAAGGGGATCAAAATTTATTGTGTGGGGGTCGGTACGCAGGAGGGGGATCTCATCCGCTATCAAAATGACCAGGGCCAATGGGAATTTTTAAAGGACGGGCAAGGCAATTACGTCAAATCGCGTTTGAACGAGAATTTGCTGCAGCGCATCGCCTATGAGACCGGCGGCGCGTATGTGCGCTCGAGCGGCGCGCAGTTCGGGCTCGACTACATTTATCAGGAACATCTGTCCAAATTCGAAAAACGCGAGATCGAGGACAAGATGCAGAAAAAATATTTTGAGCGCTTTCAAATTCCGCTGGCGCTGGCCTTTGCGCTTCTTTTGATGGAGACACTTATCAGCACACGAAAAAAGGAAAGGGTTGCATCGTGATGTGCCCTGTCTATAATATTTTACTGTCATTGCGCCTGCCCCGGCTGCGGCCCCTGGCCTGCACCATGGCGCAGCCAGGGCAGGCAGGTGGCAGGCCGGGGAGCCCCGCAGGGGCAAAGCAATCCCAAAGCCTTTGCGATTGCTTCGTCGCCTGCGGGCTCCTCGCAATGACGTTTTTGGTCGTTATTCCTTCTGTTTACGCTTCTCCTGCTGCGGGCGAGGTCAGGAAGGCCAACGGTTTTTATACCAAAGGCCAGTTTGACAATGCGCTCGAGCATTATCAAAAAGCTTTGGGTAAAGATCCGCAGTCTACGGCGATCGAGTACGATTTGGGCACGGCCTTATATAAGAAGGGCGATTATGTGCAATCGATCGAGCATTTACAAAAAGCACTTTTAACGGACGACGTAGAGCTGCAGGCAAAGGCCCAATATAATTTAGGTAACGCATTTTATAAATCCGGGATTGCGCAAGAGCACAAGAATATCAAGGGCGCTATCAAATCACTGGAAAGATCCTTAACACATTACCAAAAGGTTTTAAATCGTCCTGACAAAGACCCGGACGCCCAATACAATGATGAGTTCGTTAAAAAAGAATTGGAACGTCTAAAGAAAGAACAGCAAGAACAAAAACAAAAGCAGGATCAGCAGCAGAATCAAAAACAGGACAGCCAGAACCAAGAAGACAAGAGGCAAAACCAGTCTTCGGACCAAAATAAAAAGGACCAATCCTCATCGAAGGATAATGCGCAGCCGCAAAACAAAGAAGATCAGGGTGAACATTCAAACACCCAGCAGAATAAAGATCAAAACGGCAGAGACGAGAAAAATAGTCAAGGTCAGGGAGAGAAGGATAAGGACAAAAACAAGAATAATGGAAAGCCGCAAGAAGCGAATGGCGATCAAGGTGAAAAGCCCCAAGAGCAGGATTCGTCGCAGGGCTCGGGTGATCAGGAAAACGGGGCCATGACGCCGAAAGAAGCGAATATGACGCTTGAGGATTATCAGCGTAATGAGGAGCCCAAGGGGATGTTGTATTTTGTCCCGGAGACGGGAAAAGATAAGCCGGTGGGGAAGGATTGGTAGGTATAGTCAGAAGTCAGAAGTCAGAAGTCAGAAGGTAGTTTTTCTTTTGACTTTGGACGTCTGACAGCTGACTCTAAGTCAGCTATGATTAGATCAAAATTTTTTTTAGTTTTATTTTTTGTTATGGCTTGGATGCCCTGCGTCCTGGCCGAAGACATCTCCTTCGAAGCCACGGTTGATTCTAACCAGCTGACCCTGGGGAATTCGGCGCATCTAATGCTGACGGTCAAAGGTACGCAGAAGGTTGATCCTGTTTCCTTGCCGCAGATCGACGGGTTTGATGCGCGCTACGTTGGGCCGCAGACGCAGGTCTCTGTTGTTAACGGTAATTATTCTTCGTCAAAAGTATTTATTTATTCGCTTTTCCCTAATAAAGCGGGCCATTTTAAAATTCCTTCCATTTCGGTCGTGATCGACGGCAAAGAATACCACAGTAATCCCATTGCTATGGACGTCAGCGATTCCGCAAGCGCAAATGAGGGCGGTGGAACTTCCGGTGCACTAACGGCGCAAAGCCTGCAGGATAAGATCATGCTCATCATGGGAACACCGAAAAGAGAAGTTTACCTTCATGAGCAGATTCCTCTGAGCATTAAGTTGCTTTTTACTGATGTCACAGTTAACGATATTCAATACCCTTCTTTGGACTTGACCGGTTTTATTAAACAGGATTTCGCGCCGCCGGCACAGACTCAAGAGGTCATCAATGGCAGGAATTTTAATGTGGTTGATTTTAAAACGTTTATCTCACCGACGCGTACCGGTGTATTGGTGCTTGGCCCTGCGAAGCTGCAAGCGAACCTACTCTACCGCAGCGAGGGGCAGGGGGCGAGAAGCCTTTTTGATAGCGATGTTTTTGGAAATTTTTTTACGACCTATGAAAAACGTATATTGACAGCGAACTCGCAGTCGTTTGCTTTAAACGTATTGCCTTTGCCTGAAGAGGGCCGGCCCCAGGATTTTTCCGGCGCTGTTGGAAAATTCGATTTTAACGCGGCGATCAGCCCCTCGCAGGTGAATGTGGGCGATCCCATCACGCTGCGCATGACGATCACCGGTGACGGCAACTTAAAGGCTGTGACTGCGCCGGCGCTTAATGATCCTGAATTCAAAACATATGACCCACAGGTCAAAGACGAAGGCGGAACAAAAACCATTGAACAGGTCATTATCCCGACATCAACCGCTATTAAAGAAGTCCCGGCGTTTAATTTTTCTTATTTTGACACGCAGGAAAAACAGTATAAAACCATAACCCGGGGCCCGTTCCCGGTGACTGTCAACGCTCCGAAGCCTGGTGATGAGTTCAAAGCGGTCGGGTTTGAGTCATCCACGCCAACGGTCAAGACCAATGAAGAGGTAGGGCGTGACATTGTTTTTATCAAGGAGCGTTTGGGGAGCGTGCGCCCGCAAGGATACCACATTTATCAAACGATCGGTTTTTGGTTATCGATCGTTATCTACTGGATCATCTGGTCGGCTATTCTTGTTCTTTATATTTTAAGACGGAGGATTAAGACCGACGAGCGGTTCGCCCGCAAATTCAAAGCACCACGTCAGGCCCGCCTGGGATTGGAACAGGCCCAGGAATTCATGAACAAGGGAAATACCAAAGAATTTTATACGGTGGTGGTTAAAACGCTCAAAGATTATCTGGGTAATCAACTGCATATTCCGTCGGGCGGGATGACGTTGAGTACGGTCGAACGCACGTTGGGTGCCAAGAATATTGATGAGAAAGTGATCCAATCCATTAAAACCATTTTTGAAGCGGCAGACATGGTCCGTTTTGCTTCTGCCCAATTGGATGAAGGGAATATGGACAAGACTTTTGAAAGCGTTAAGTCGATCATTGATCATTTGGAAAGGAAGTTATGATGACAGCGCAATATCGTCATTGCGAGGAGCCCGTAGGGCGACGAAGCAATCGCAAAGCTTTGGGATTGCTTCGCTCCTTTCAGTCGCTCGCAATGACGTGTCTAGTCTTGGTTTGTCCAATATTGATCGGGTGCAGTCATCATCATCCGGTCGATGCCGTAGCTCTTTTTAACAAAGCCAATGCCGCTTACAAAAATGGCGATTATAAGTCTGCTGTTGAATCTTATCAGAAAATTGTTGATGCCGGTTTGGCGTCGGTTGAGGTGTATTACAACCTGGGCAATTGTTTTATGAAAGAGAATCAATTAGGTCACGCGATCGTCTGGTACGAACGCGCCTTGCGGCTGCAGCCGCGGGACAGCGACGTCCGTGCCAACTGGGCCTATGCCAAGGGGATGATCAAAAATCCTGAACCTGCAGAGCCAAAAACATTTGAGCGCCGTTTGTTCGTCCATCTCTCCAGCGTGACGACGGATGAGATCGTTGTTATTTTAGCTGTTGTGCTGGCCGGTATTTCCGCTTTAGTTCTGATCGGATTATTTTTAGGATGGCGGTTTCAAAAAACCGCGATTCTTATTGGATTGTTCTCGTTAGTTTTTGTTTTTCATTTATTCGCGTTTTTTGCTAAGATCGATACCTTGCAGGATCGTGCGATCATTCTTTCTTCGGCGGAGGTCAAATATGAGCCCGAAGAAAAATCAACCACGCATTTTACCGCATATGAGGGGTGGAAGGTTCGCGTTCTTAAGGAAAGTTCGGGCTGGGTGAAGATCAAACGTCCCGACGGGCTTCAAGGGTGGGTGCCTCGAGATAAATTAGAATGGATTTAACGGCGCTTTGTGTTACGTGTCAGGTGTTATGTGTTAAGTAAGGTGTTAAGATTTAAGTTTAAGTTAACACTTAAGGCAACCTCTAAAAATTGACTTCAAGGGATCTTAGAATTTTCCAAGCTCGTCGAGATTGGAATCTCGTTATCTGACTAAAAGTGAATTATTAGAGGTTCCCGTAACACGTGAAACGTAACACGCTAGGAACAATCTCAGGTTGTTAATTCTTTGATAATAATTTTAGCCGCGCGGCGGCTGGCGCCAGGGTCGCCTAACCAGCCGTGGATTTTGGATAACTCTTTTTGGATCCGGTTTATTTCTTTCGGGTCTGAAAGGAGTTTTTCCATTTCGGCGGCGATCTTGACAGGATTAGCGTTATTCTGGATGAGCTCGGGAACGATCTTTTTGCCGGCCACAATGTTGGCAAGCCCGATGTTGGGGATCTTCACAAATATTTTGGCAAGGGCATAGGTTACCCAGGATGTTTTGTAGATGATGACCATGGGCTTTTTAAGGATGGCGGTCTCCAGCGTTGCCGTGCCGGATGCCACCATGCAGGCGGTCATGGCATTAAGGACGTTGTAAGAATGATTGGAGACAACTTTAATAAAATTCGAAGTTCGAATATCGCCTGTCCTGGCCCGAGCTGAAGACAGGCCAGGGAAATTGGAAACAATATCTAAATTCGAATGTTTCAAATTAAAAACGTTTGGGTCATTCGAATTTGTTTCGAATTTCGAATTTCGAATTTCGGATTTTTTTAAGTATCGTTCAATCAATTTTGATGAAATCGTTGGCGCTTTCAGAAGAATGAACTGGCGGTTGTTGTCTTTTTTATAAAGAAGTTCAGCGGCCTTGATCATGACCGGCAGATGGCGCTCCACTTCTTTTTCCCGCGAGCCGGGAAGAAGGCCGATGGTCGGTTTATTGGGATCAAGTCCAAGCGAAATTAAAACATCGCCGGCCTTGCGAGTGACTCTCACTTCGTCGATCAACGGATGCCCGACGTATTCCACGTCCATTTTATGTTTCTTGTAAAATTCCTGCTCGAAGGAAAATAGTACGAGCATTTTATCGACGACCTCTTTGATCGTCTTGACGCGTTTTTCTTTCCATGCCCACACCTGCGGAGAGATGTAGTAAATGACTTTGATCTTTTTTTCTTTGAGCTTGCGCGCGAGCCGCAGATTGAATCCCGGATAGTCCACAAGAATGACAGCATCCGGCTTGGACCGGTCAACCTCAGCAAGGACCTGGTTGAACACTTTTTTAATGCGGCCGTAATTTTTGATGACCTCGACGAACCCGATGACCGCGAGCTCGGTGATGTTGGCAAAGAGGGAAACCCCGGCCTTGGCCATCCGTTCGCCGCCGACGCCGGTGAAGCGCAAGGAAGGAAGGCTGGCGTGCAAGGCTTCAACAACCTGGGCCGCGTGCATATCGCCCGAGGCCTCGCCGGCCACGATCATGAGAAGTTTTTGAGATTCTCCCATATTTTTTCTGTGATCTCGAGGGCCACTTTAAGCGCTTCTTTGGCCTCAACGCCAGATACGACGGGCGGTTTGTCCTTGAGGACGCAATCAACAAAGGATTCGAGTTCTTTTTTTAATGGTTCTTCTTTTTCAATGGGGATGGCTTCTTTGCTGATCTGAAATAAATTTTTGCGGTAGATGAATGCTTTTTGGTCCACGTAATCGAGCGAGATGTAAGCGTTCTTAAGGAAGATGCGGATCTTGCGCATGGTTTCGGGCGAAATGCGGCTGGCTGTAATGTTGCACACACTGCCGTTGGTGAACGTCAAACGGACGTTAGCAATGTCTTCGAGTTTCGTCAGAACCGGCACGCCCACTGCCTGAATATCCTTGATGGGGTATTTGATCAAACCCAAAATGATGTCGATGTCATGGATCATCAAATCCGCCACAACGCCGATATCCAGGGACCGGTTGGGAAATGGATTAAGCCGGTGGCATTCAATAAATAAAGGTTCTTTGACGATCTTTTGGATGGCTTGAAACGCGGAGTTAAAACGCTCGACATGCCCGACCTGCAGTTTCAGGTTGTTTTTTTTCGCCAGGTCAATGAGGACATCCGCTTCCTTTAAATTCATGGTGATGGGTTTTTCAACCAGCGTGTGGATGCCGCGCTCCAGAAAATGTTTGGCAACAGCGCAATGCGTGACGGTCGGGGTGCAGATGCTGATGGCCTGGATGCCTTCCGGAAGATTGTGGATGTCTTTGACAAAAGGGATACGATGCTGTTTAGCCAGGGCTTTGCCTTTGGCGTCGTTGTGGTCGCAGATAGCGACAATGTTGACCTTGTCCGCAAGTTCGGAATAGACCCGAAGGTGTTTGGAGCCGAGATGGCCGAGGCCGATGATTGCGACGTTGAGTTTATTCATAAGTTAGAGTTCAGAGTTCAGAGTTAAGAGTTCAGTTAAGGCTTTTGTAGCTTTTCGTTTAGACGGTAAAGCATTTTGCCAATTTCTTCCGATATTGTAAAGAGTTCGGTATATTGATTTTGACTGCAGTAGTGCAGGTCGCGGCTTAAGATCAAATGATATTTTGTTTCTTCCAATGATGCGCGCGCGATGTCCAGAAATCTGGCGAATTCTTTTCGAGTTCTTATTGATCCTTCTACGATATTGGCGCAAACCGAAGCGCTTGAACGTCTTATTTGGCTTATCAGTCCGAATTTTTCATCTTCAGGAAAACTTCTGGTTATTTTGTAGATGAGTAGAGTAAGTTGATGGCTTTTTTGCCAAACGATAAGATCCTGAAAGGTTTATATAGACATCTTACCCTCCTTTTTTGGTAGTTGATTAAATAAAAGAAAGGAGGGGTGTCTTTCTGAACTCTTAACTCTGAACTCTGAGCACTGATAGTAACAAACTGGTCGACAAAAGTCAACCGGCATGCTAACATCAACGCATTCAGATGAGGAGGGGGCACTTTATTGTGTCCCCTTTTCCAGTATAATATGAGTGATTACATAAAACTCCTCAGATTCATCAAAGGCCACACGCGTGAATTTTCGCTCGCGGTCTTTTTTATGCTCGTTTCCTCTATTTTTGAAGGGGCCCAGTTTTCCTTATTGGTCCCCTTGACCGACCGTATCCTGACCAACAAAAAGATCATCCTGCCCAACAAAGTTCCTGCGTTTTTTCAGCATTTGATTGACAGTTTTAACAACATGGATGTCAAAACCCTGTTCTGGGTCCTTCCGCTTGGTTTTTTTATTATGATCGTTATCAAACTGGCCACCGCTTTTTGTTACGATTATCTGATGAATGATGTTTCACAGAAGATCATGCGCGATATCCGGGCAAAGCTTTATGAGACCATCCAGTATTTATCCCTCGATTACTTCAGTAAAAAAAGGACAGGGGAACTCATCAGCCGCATCACCAACGATGTGCAAACGATAGAGAACGCCATTTCTTACGCGGTCACGGACATGTTCCGCCAGCCGTTTCTCATTATCATGTTTATCACGATGGTGTTCATGATCTATTTTAAAGCGGCCCTGATCCTTTTTGTGATGTTCCCTTTGATCGCCTGGCCGATGACGGTCATCGGCAAGAAATTGCGCAAGATCGCCAAAGGGTCGCAGGAAAAAATGGCGGACATCAATTCGCATCTTTTGGAAACCATCTCTGGCGTGAGGGTGGTCAAGGCTTTTTGCACGGAAGATTATGAGATCGACCGCTTTAAACGCCAGAACCATGATTTTTACAAGCTCAAAATGAAAGGCATCAAGCGGATGCTGATTTTGAGCCCGGTGACCGAGATCGTTGGCACGGTGTGTGGGCTGACGATCTTTCTTATTTTGGGAAAACAGGTCGTGGAAGGGCATTTGTCCTTCGGTGTGTTCGGTTTGTTTTTGGGTGGGATCCTGCAGGTCATCCGTCCGGTCAAAAAATTGGCCAACGTGCACGCCATCAACCAGCAGGCGCTGGCAGCCAACACGCGCATTTACGAAATCCTGGATGCCAGGCCCAGCGTGGTTGAACAAGCTGCCCCGGCTGAGCTCTTGCCCATCCGTGACGGTATCAAATTTCACAACGTAGCTTTTTCTTACGATGAGGAATCCGGCTCCGTTTTAAAGGACGTTAATTTACAGATCAACGTCGGAGAATTAGTGGCTATCGTCGGGCCGACGGGAACCGGCAAGTCCACTTTGGTGAATTTGATCCCGCGTTTTTACGACCCCACATCTGGCGAGGTTACGATCGATGGGGTCAACTTGAGGGAAGTATCCTTTAAGTCGTTGCGAAGCCAGATCGGTATCGTCAGCCAGGAAACCATTCTGTTTAACGACACGGTAAGAGCGAACATCGCCTATGGATTTGATCTGGCGACCCAGGATAAAATTGAAGAAGCGGCCACCCGCGCCTTTGCGCACCAGTTTGTCACGAAGATGCCGCAGGGGTACGGCACGGTCATCGGAGACCGGGGGTTCAGGCTGTCCGGCGGGGAAAAGCAGCGCCTGGCTATCGCGCGTGCGATCTTGCGTAATCCACCCATTTTGATCCTGGATGAGGCAACCTCTCAACTGGATTCGGAATCTGAAAAATTTGTGCAGGAAGCTTTAGACCGGCTGATGGTTGGAAGAACGGTGATTGCGATCGCTCACCGTTTGTCCACCATCATTAAGGCCAATAAGATCGTCGTCGTGGGGGATGGCCGGATCGTGGGTATCGGCCGGCATGATGAGCTTTTGACCACGTGCTCTTTGTACAAACGCCTTTATGAAACCCAGTTCGCGGATCCAACGCAGGTCTAAAACGCGGATCAAACGCAGATCTGAAACGCCGATCAAATGCGGATTCGCGTTGCCGCTCCGCGTTAGATCCGTGAAAAAAAGAAAATCTCTCCAGCGCCGCGCAAGCTACCATGTGTACATCCTGGAATGCGCGGACGGCAGTTATTACACCGGCTACACCAATGATTTATCCAAGCGCGTCCTGTTGCACAATAAGGGCGGCGGGTCCAAGTATGTCAAAACGCGCCTGCCGGCACAATTGATTTTTTCCAAGCCGTACAAATATTACAAGCTGGCGATCCTGGAAGAGCGGCGCATTAAAACATTAACGCGGGCGCAGAAAGAGAAATTAATTTGTCGTAAGTAACTATCTACTGACTTGTAACCACTGACTACTGGTCTTTAACAAGGAGGGTTAAGTGAGCATTACTTGGGATAAGGCAACCGAAGAAAAATTCAATAAGATCCTCGATGGTATTCCGGATATGATCCGCGGCATTGCTGAAACACGGGTATCCAAAAAAGCGCATAGCATTGTCATGGAAACCAACCGTACTGTGATCACCGAAAAAGATATGGTCGATGCGTTCTTTGCCGAAACACCGTTCGGATTTCACGGACCGATGAAGAGCGACATGGAAAAGCTTGGTATTGATTATATGAAATACGGACATAAATAAATATGGACACATTTAAATCGAAATTAGGCATAAGTATTCCGGCTGATCTGACAGAAGCGTTCCGCAGAGTAAAAATGTTTTCGGCATGGGGTAAGCTTCGGCCCAGTTGTCAGAGTGACTATATTGAACGTGTCGAGAAGGCGAAGCCTGGAGAACCGCGTAAAAAGGAAATTGAAAAGATCTTGAAATTCACTATTAAGTACGCAAATTGTCATCCGAATAAATATGGAAAAACAAGAAAAGAGGTTGTTGTCAATTAGATCAAGGAGAGGGATCATGAAAAATTTTGTTTGGCTGTTAGCGGTGTGTGCTGCGGTTTTTGTTGTGCATCCCATGTCCGTGCGCTTCTTGCCCGTCATGGTAAAAATTCTGTTTTAGCGACGGCGATCGGCAGTGATCGCAAAGGCAAGATATCGATCGTGATCTACATCATCGCGATCGTATTTGCTTTTGTCCATTCGCTCTTTGCCTGTGCGCTGTACGTTTTAGTTGCGGTCATATGGTTAGTCCCTGACCGCCGTATCGAAAACAAATTAACCTTCTCACCCTCAGAGGGTGAGAAGGTTCAGGAAAGGTCATTGAAAATGAAAAAATGTCCGGATTGTGAACGAGAGCTCGACAGACACATGATCGCCTGTCAATACTGCGGGGAAGTGGAAGAATCCAGAAAAAAAGAGAAGCATCTGGTAAAATTTTCCGACCCGAAGGCGCTCATTAATTATTTTGTTGAGGAGGTCATCAATAAAAAGAATTTAAAGGCGTGCGATATATTTGTTGCCAAGGATTTTATCGAGCACGTTCCTTTGCCTGGCCAGCGCCAAGGCCGCGAGGGGCTCAAAGAGGCCGTTGGGATGCTGCACACGGCCTTTCCCGACCTTCGCTGGAAAGTGGAAGAACAGATGGCCGAGGGCGAAAAGGTCGTCAGTCGTTTCACCTGGACAGGCACGCAGCGCGGCGCGTTTTTGGGAATCCTTCCGACGGGAAAAAAGGTCAAGGTCTGGGGCGTTGTGATCGACGTCGTACGCCGCGGCCAGTTTGCCGAAAGCCGCATCATCATGGATACGCCGGGACTGCTTGAGCAGTTGGGTGTTATCACGGGTTCGTAAGGAGTTTGAATTGTTGCCCGCGGGCAACAATTCCGAGTGGCAACTTATGTCCATGTGTGTATCCCAACCTTCAAAATTGGGGTGATTCTAACATAACCGTTTAAAACAGGAGCGAGCAATGAAAAAATATTTAAAACTATTTGTTGGGGCATTTTTATTTGGTGCCGTCCTTTGCGCGGGCCGGGCTTTTGCCCAGGACCCGATGGAAGTGGGGCCGGGGATCTATTCCCTTCTATTTGAGAACGAACGGGTGCGGGTGATGTCGATCACTTTTAAGCCCGGAGATAAGATCGCGATGCATTCCCACCCCGACCATGTCACAAGCCTCATCACCGGCGGGACATTGAAGTTGTCCTACCCGGATGGTTCCAGTAAAGAACTGGCAGGCAAAGCCGGGGAAGCTTTTTGGATCCCGGCGGAGTCCCATGCCGCTGAAAATGTGGGGACCACGGAAGTGATAGGCATCGTTGTTGAGCTTAAAGAATCCGCGCCCGTTCAAGCAGAGCAATAAAAAAATAAAGGTTAATCGTCCGGGAATTTCGGGACACAATATCTAGTTCAGAGATAAGTATGATTTCCCTGGGATTTTACGCCTACTGATATCCAGATGCCCTGATGTGCTTTGATGAAAAATAATAAAAATCCCTCGCAGTTGTTTCGATTTTTTTTAGGTGGTTTCTTATGTGTTTTAGTTATCACCAGTGCATTCCTGTGGTTAAGCCCTATAAAGATCGATTCTTTAGTTTCCCATCCCCGCCCCTCAAAAAATTTTAAAGAAAGCCTCGAACGTATCGATGCCTTACGCAGGGAAGATCCCAAAGAGCTTGATCCTGACGGGCGATCGATTGTAATGCACCATGGCCAAAAGGTACAACGGGCGATCGTTTTTTTTCATGGATTTACCAACAGTCCGCGTCAATTCAAAACACTGGGCGAGAAGTTTTATGAATTAGGGTACAATGTCTTTATTCCCCGCGTTCCTTATCATGGCCTTCAAGAATCTGCCGCATCCGATTTAAAGAAGTTAACAGCCGAAGATCTTGTGCTTATTAGTGATGAGGCGGTCGATATTGCCCTGGGATTGGGAGAGCAGGTGACCGTGGCCGGGCTTTCGATGGGGGGTGTGATGGCGGGTTGGGCGGCGCAATTTCGTCCAGATGTCGACAGGGCTGTTTTAATTGCGCCCAATTTTGGGACGTACCGTGTTCCTGGTTGCTTTTTGAAACCTTCCATTAATTTTTTACTGATCAAACCCAGGCAATTTATTTGGTGGGATGCTGAAAAGAAAAATAATTTGCAGCGGCCGCCGACGACTTATTTCGGATTTCCTTCACGGGCCCTCGGAGAAATACGCCGTTTGGGGTGGAGTGTGCAAATGTCAGGACAGAAATCCGCGCCATTGGCCGGCTCAATGGTTGTGATCACCAATGGTAATGACCATGCGGTCAGCAAAGAAGGGATCGACGTCATTGTGAATCATTGGGAAAAGCATAGCCCTGCCAAAATCCAAACCTATGAATTCCCGGAAGATCTTCGCCTGGGCCATGACCTTATTGACCCGCAACAAACCAATCAAAATATCGCCGTTGCCTACCCCATACTCATAGAATTAATCACACAGAGCAAAGATCAGAGAAAAAAGCGATAAGCTGACCCATGGTATTGACCTTCTCCTTACCAATGGAAATGACAAATCTCCAAACATCGTCGATACCGGAAGTTGGAGATTTGTCATTGGTAAAGAAAAGGTCAATAATGCTTGGTTTTTGACTGCGAGCTGTACCTGCGATTTATTTATGACGACAATATAAGTATTTCTACTTATATTTCTACGAATATCTGCCGATTCTACTCCTGCCGACTATTCATTAATCTATATTCAATTTGTAAATAATTTTTAATAGTTATACACAAAAGGAATGAACCCAATATTATGAAACGATACCATGTCACGATTGATGCCAATGAAGCCGCTGCCTATATTGCCTACCATGTGAATGAAGTCATCGCGATCTATCCCATTACTCCTTCCTCCGGAATGGGTGAATTATCTGACGAATGGATGACAGCTGCAATTCCCAATATCTGGGGTACGGTGCCGGTTGTTCAACAAATGCAAAGCGAAGGAGGCGCAGCCGGTGCGGTTCACGGTGCGCTGCAGACCGGTTCTTTGGCCACAACGTTTACAGCATCCCAGGGTCTGCTTCTTATGATCCCCAACATGTACAAGATCGCCGGTGAATTGACCCCGACTGTGTTTCACGTTGCGGCACGGTCGATCGCGACGCATGCCCTGTCGATTTTCGGCGATCATTCCGACGTAATGGCCGCACGCGCCACAGGATTTGCTATGCTTTCGTCCAACAGCGTTCAGGAGGTGATGGATTTTGCCTTGATCGCTCATGCCGCGACATTAGAGAGCAGGGTTCCGTTCATTCATTTTTTTGACGGTTTTCGCACATCCCATGAAATTTCAAAGATCGAGAAGCTGACTGTCAAAGATATGAAGGCCATGATCAATGATGAGCTAGTGATCGAGCATCGCCTGCGCAGTCTGTCGCCGGACAGGCCTGTCATGCGCGGCACTGCTCAGAATCCCGATGTATTTTTCCAGTCACGTGAGGCAGCGAATTCTTTTTACCTTGAATGTCCTAAGATCGTGCAGAAGACGATGGATAAATTTGCTGATTTGACAGGAAGGAAGTACCGGCTGTTTGAATATTACGGTGCGCCTGATGCCGAGCGTGTGATCGTGGTCATGGGATCTGCCGCTGAGACCTGCCAGGATACCGTTGACAAATTAAATCAATCTCAAGAAAAGGTGGGGCTTCTTAAGGTTCGTTTATTCCGTCCATTCTCCGTTGAAGCTCTTGTCGACGCTTTACCGGCTTCGGTTAAGGTGCTTGCGGTTTTGGATCGTACCAAAGAGCCTGGAAGTTCCGGCGAACCGTTGTATCTGGATGTGGTCAATGCAATCTTTGAAAGCGCACGTCAGGGAAAGTTCAAACACCTGCCAATCATTATCGGCGGACGGTATGGGTTGTCATCCAAAGAATTCACACCTGCCATGGCTAAAGGCATTTACGATGAGATGAGTAAATCTAACCCCAAGAATCATTTTACTATTGGTATTGAGGATGACGTTACGCATACCAGTCTTGAGTATGATCCAAACTTTATTATTGAAAGCCCCTTCGGAGTACGCGCCATCTTTCACGGCTTGGGTTCCGATGGGACTGTGAGCGCCAATAAAAGCTCGATCAAGATCATCGGCGAGAATACTGCGAATTATGCGCAGGGGTATTTTGTTTACGATTCCAAGAAGTCGGGTTCAGTAACGGTGTCGCATTTGCGGTTCGGACCGAAACCGATCCATTCGAGTTATCTTATCAGCCGGGCCAATTTTGTGGGCTGTCATTTTTTTGGATTTATGGAACAGTATGATGTTTTAAATGAACTGGATGACCGCGGTGTTTTTCTTTTGAACAGTCCGTATGACGCAACTCACACCTGGGATAAATTACCTTTAGAGGTTCAAAAACAACTGATCGAAAAGAAAGTGCAGTTCTATGTTGTCAATGCGAGCAAGATTGCGCGTGAAGCAGGTTTAGGAAGGCATACCAATACTGTGATGCAGACTTGTTTTTTTGCTATCTCAGGAGTTTTGCCGAAAAATGAAGCTATTGACGCCATTAAGGAATCGATTAATAAAACGTACAGCAAAAAAGGCGATGATGTTGTTAAATTAAATTTTGAAGCGGTTGATCACACGCTGGCTCATCTGTATAAAGTTCCTGTCCCCAAGGAAGCAACAAGCAAAATCAAGATGCTTCTTGCAGTTTCCAAGGAGGCGCCTGAATATGTTCAGGATGTTGTCGGCAAGATCATTCGCCGTTGCGGAGATTCGATTCCTGTCAGCCAATTTCCCAAGGACGGTACTTTTCCTGTTGGAACTTCTAAATGGGAAAAACGCAACATCTCCCTGGAAATACCGGTTTGGGATTCATCTATTTGTATTCAGTGTGGAAAATGCGTGGCTGTCTGTCCGCATGCAGTGATCCGTACTAAAGTGTATGATCCGAAAGTTCTTAGCAACGCACCGTCGACATTTAAATCTGTTGAAGCCAGGGACCTTGAATTAAAAGGATTGAATTATACGATCCAGGTTGCGCCTGAAGACTGCACAGGATGCGCCATTTGTGTTGATATTTGTCCGGTCAAGAACAAATCAGAAACGCGCTTAAAGGCGGTCAACATGAAGGAACAGCTGTCTATTATTGACCTTCTCTCTACCAATGAAAATGACAAATCTCTGAACGTCATCGATACTGATGGTCGGAGATTTGTCATTGATAAAGAAAAGGTCAATAAGGAAGAGGAAAAGAAGAATTGGGAATTCTTTTTAAACCTGCCGGAAATTGACCGTTCCCTTGTTAAACAGACTACGATCAGAGGCATTCAAAGTCTGGAACCCTTATTTGAGTTTTCGGGTGCCTGTGCAGGTTGCGGGGAAACACCGTACCTTAAGATCATGAGCCAGCTATTTGGTGATCGGGCTTTGATCGCGAACGCAACCGGCTGCTCGTCGATTTTCGGTGGTAATTTGCCGACAACTCCGTGGACAAAAAATAAAGAAGGACGAGGGCCGGCTTGGTCAAATTCACTTTTTGAGGATAATGCAGAGTTTGGCCTTGGCTTTCGTTTATCTGTTGATAAACAAAACGAGTATGCCAAAGAGTTGGTCAGGAAGTTGGCATCAATCATCGGGGAAGAGCTGGCAGGCGAAATCATCAATGCCCGGCAAATCGATGAAGCGGATATTTTCCTGCAGCGCAGCCGCGTTGAGATCTTAAAACAAAAGATTGATAAAGTAAAATCTCCTGAAGCAGAGTATTTGCTTGGCGGGCTTGCGGATATGCTTGTTCAGAAGAGCGTTTGGATCGTCGGCGGTGACGGCTGGGCGTATGACATTGGCTACGGCGGACTGGATCATGTGATGGCTTCCGGAAAGAATGTCAACATCCTGGTTCTGGATACGGAAGTTTATTCCAACACCGGCGGGCAGGCCTCGAAATCAACATCGCGCGCGGCGGTTGCCAAATACGCTGCCGGAGGTAAGCCGTTATGCAAAAAAGATCTGGCACGCATTGCCATGACTTACGGCCACGTCTATGTGGCAAGCATTGCCCTGGGCGCCAAAGATGAACATACCCTTAAAGTTTTTCTTGAAGCAGAGAAATATCAGGGAACGTCGCTGATCATTGCCTACAGCCATTGCATTGCCCATGGCATTGATATGACCACCGCCATGCAGGAACAGAAGAACGCTGTACTTTCCGGCTATTGGCCGCTGTTTCGTTTTAATCCGGATTTGGCTTTGGAAGGGAAAAATCCTTTGATCATGGATTCTAGGGCGCCGGCAATGCCGCTCGAGAAATTCATTTACAGCCAAAATCGCTTTAATATGCTCACCAAAAGTCAGCCGGAAAGGGCAAAAGAACTTCTTAAGCTGGCTCAGCAGGATGTGAACGACCGCTGGGCATTTTATGAACAAATGGCCGCGCAGGTGCAAACAGCCGTTGAGAAAGAACCGGTTTAGTCAGAAAGGACTTTTTTATGGACATGACAACTGATTATCTGGGATTAAAATTAAAAAATCCGTTGATCGCATCAGCGTCGCCTTTGTCTGAGGATATTGACAATTTTCTACGTCTGGAAGATGCCGGTGCCTCGGCCATTGTTCACTATTCTTTGTTTGAAGAGCAGATCACTAACGAGATCTATGAGGCAGGGCATTATGAAACATTCGGCACGGAAAGTTTCGCAGAATCTTTAAGCTATTTTCCGAAGCCGGCTGAATTCAGATTGGGCCCGGAAGAATATTGTGATCATATCCGCCTCGCGAAAAAAAGAGTGAAAATACCCGTGATTGCCAGTTTGAACGGTCACACTCAAGGCGGCTGGACAAAATATGCCAAAGACATCGAGCAGGCGGGCGCTGATGCATTGGAGTTGAACATTTATTTTCTGGCCACAGATCCCCGGCATAGCGGAGCAAAGATTGAACATGATTACATTGAGATTCTGCGTTCGGTCAAAGAAGAAGTGAAAATACCCGTCGCTGTAAAGTTGAGTCCGTATTTCAGTGCGCTGGCCAATATGGCTCAGCGATTGGATCAGGCCGGAGCCAACGGACTGGTGTTGTTCAACCGTTTTTATCAGCCTGACATTGACCTTGAAAATCTGGAAATTATGCCGAATGTACTCTTAAGCAATCCGCATGAGATGCGCCTGCCGTTGCGGTGGATCGCGATTCTGTACGGCCATGTGAAAGCTGATATGGCGGCAACGACCGGCGTTCACGGGGCAGAGGATGTCCTCAAAATGATGATGGTCGGCGCTAAAGCAGTGATGCTATGCTCAATTTTGCTGCGTAAGGGGATCGGTCATCTTTCTAAAATTCAGAAAGAAATGCATGAATGGATGGAAAGAAAGGAATATGGGTCCATCAAACAGATGCAGGGTAGCATGAGCCAGAAACGCTGCACGGATCCCGAGATGTTCGAGCGCGCTAATTATATGAAAGTTCTTAAAAGTTATATCTAATTCAGATCCCCGCGCTCCTCGGGTGCGGGGTTTTCCCGTCTTGCTTTTCCCGTCTAAAAATTGTATAATCGCCCCGTCATGATCAAATCCAATGGTCATGCCAATCAACAGATAAAGGTTTCGGCTAGAGAAGTTCATGCGCAGAGAAATTTTGAAGATCATTGTCGTCCATCGTATCAATGCCTCGGAGGATCCATTAGTTGTACATTTCTTCGAATGGAAATAAGGGGACAGCGCCTAATTTTTTTAAGAAAACCCGAAAATAGGGCGCAGTCCCTACATATTCAAAAAAAATGAGAAAGATGACAGTCGCCAAAGTTGCGCCTATAGTTTTTCTAAAATTTATGGGAGGTGAAAAATGTTCCGTAACATAACAATACTGATCATTCTTCTTGTCTCATGTTGGAGTTTGACATCTGCGCAAGAAGGCGGCGGGGAAGGCCTGAAAGTCCACGTCGAAGGGATCAGGAATCATCCGGGAGAAATTGGAGTGGCTATCTATAATAATAACACGGGTTATCCGCTTCACTTAGAACATGCCTATGAGGTCGAGTGGCGGAAACTCGAGAAGAACCAGGAGACGGCTGATGTCGTTTTTGATTCTATTCCTTCCGGAAAATATGCTGTTTCCATCCTGCATGATGAAAACGGCAATAGAATAGTGGACCGAAACTCTCAGGCTTTTCCGCAGGAAGGGGTTGGGTTCTCGAATGACCATAGAATTACATTCCGGTCCCCGCACTTTAATGAATCTAAGTTTTCATTTTTTGCTGATAAAATCAAAGAAATCGTTATCAGGTTGGATTATGAAGCAGGGCAAAAAACGGATGACCATAAAGAAACAGCACCTAAAGTTTTACCAGGGAGAAACGAGGATGGTCTTGCTGTTCGCGTGGAGGGTATCCGAAACGACAAGGGAGAATTGGGGGTCGCCGTTTTTAATAACAAAATAGGGTATCCAACTGATCTGAAATATGTATATGACGGCCAGTGGATTAAATTGCAGCCCAACGAGGAGGTCATTGAAGTCGCGTTTGATTCTCTCCCTGAGGGAGAATTTGCGATTTCGGTCTTTCATGATGAAAATGGCAACAGAAAACTGGAAAGAAATTTTATGGGTTTTCCTCAAGAAGGTGTTGCATTCTCCAATGATCAAAAGGTTGTCTTGAGCGCTCCCACATTTGAAAAATCCAAGTTTCCCATTTCTCAAGGGGAGAATAAAAGGATTACCGTTTTGCTCGATTATAGAATCCACGAAAAAGAAGATGAAAATAATACTCCGGTAAAACTACTGGAAAAGCCGGAAGTTTCACCGAAAGAAATGGCGGAGGGTCTTGTTATTCGCGTAGAAGGTATCCGAAACAATCAGGGACAAATGGGGATCGCTCTCTTTAATGAGAAGAAAGCTTACCTTATGCATTTGCAACGGGCTTATGAACTTAAATGGATTTCATTAGAAGATAACAAGGATACTTTTCAAGTCATCTTTGACTCTATCCCGGCCGGGGAATACGCAGTTGTTGTGTTCCATGATGAAAATGGCAACAGCAAGCTAGAACAAAATAATCAGGGTTTCCCTAAGGAGGGTGTTGGTTTTTCCAATAACAGAAAATTGGGAGTAGGCGCTCCTGACTTTGAAAGATGCAAAGTGGCGCTCTTGCCGGGAGAAAACAAAACAATTCTCATAAAGCTTGATTACAAAGAAAAAATTATTCACTAGGGAATAAAAAGGAACAAATGAGGTCAGAAATGAAAGTACTGCGCAATGTCATTTTGCCGCACGAACCCTTCAACACATTGGTGAAGTAAATAACAGGACCACGTCCCCATAACCGATTGAATGTATTGAAATTTTGGCTAAACTGTCCCCGAATTTAGACGCTGTAGTATTATTTTCCAGTATCATTTTCCAGCCTTGAAATTGCTTCCCAATGATTGTATAACTCCCACATCACACATCATGATCGATCCAAATACAAGTCAAAAATCAGACTCATACATACTTAGGTCTCAACAAAAATCCTCGGAATCATTTCTTCGAAAGGTTTTTGTTGAGACCTACGGCTGGCCGTTGGCCACAGTATAGACGCATGATGCAGGACATGGCGGAGGCGGTTGTTGGTATTGATTAGACGTTCTTTATCCCACCTTGTAAAATAAAAAATAATTTGTTTTTGATCCAATTAGGTTGTATAATTGCTTCATAATGTGATGCGATTATGAGGCTTAATCGCTTCAGGAGGTATTAATGAAATACATATGGCAACATCATTCTTGGCCGGAATTCACATGGGACAGCAATGCCCTTTTGTCTGTTTTGGGGCAGGCGCGGCTTGCTCAGGGTGATCTTTTGGGTCGTGTTAAGCGATTGGGGTTCAAACTTGAAGAAGAGGCGCAGGCTGATATTTTGATTGAGGAAGTCATTAAGACATCTGAAATCGAAGGGGAACTGCTTAATCTTCAAATGGTGCGCTCATCTGTCGCAAGACATTTGGGTCTTCCCACGGTTGGGTTAGGACGATCATCCAGATCTGTCGATGGCATCGTTGAGATTATTTTAGATGCCACTCAAAATTATGCTAAGGCCCTTAATAAGGATCGATTACATGGTTGGCATGGAGCGCTTTTTTCAACAGGTTACTCAGGACTTCATAAGATTCGTGTAGGTCAATGGCGAGGCCACCAAGAGCCGATGCGTGTTGTGTCTGGGCCCATGGGGCGTGAGCGGATTCATTTTGAGGCGCCTCCGGGAGAAGCTGTTGAAGCTGAAATGCGTAAATTTTTTCAATGGTGGAAGGCAAGTTTCACAACAACAGATGGTCTTTTACGTGCAGGGATAGCGCATTTTTATTTTTTGACAATCCATCCTTTCGAAGATGGTAATGGGCGTATTGCGCGAAGTCTCACCGATATGGCGCTCGCTCAGGACGAAAAGCTTAAAGTGCGCTATTATAGTTTTTCATCGCAGATCATGGAAGAAAGAGATGGTTATTATAAGATTCTTGAGAAATGTTCCAAGGTTGACAATTTGGATTTGACAGAGTGGCTTTGTTGGTTCTTGGGGTGCTATCAACGCGCCATACAAAGGTCAGATAAAATTATTGGCAAAGTATTGATCAAGGCGGATTTCTGGGCACAGCATGCGCAGACAGAGCTTAACGAACGTCAGAAGAAAGTTCTTAACCGAATGTTGGATACTGGAAAGGATGAATTTGTGGGGGGCTTAACTACCCGCAAATATGTACATTTAACCAGTACTAGCAGGGCGACCGCGTTTCGTGAAATTGCGGACATGCTTGAAAAGAAAGTGTTACAACAGTTATCTGGTCGGGGGCGTAGTGTCCATTATGACATTTTATGGCCTCGGTAACGTGGCTTGATTTCTTTTTAAAGGGCTCGATTTATGACTCGATTAGCCAAAGGGACAAAAAGGCACTAAAATTATGGGAACAACAAGCTTTTTTCTTAGACTTAATGATCTTAAAAAGCCATTGGACAAAATGACTAAAAAAGAGCTGGCTGAGCTTGATAGTCTTTCACCCTATGGCGATAAGAGCAGCCGTGATGGTTGGCATGTGCCCTTTGAGCTTCATAATGGCAACGTGTATGTCTTGGTCTTTTGGAAGGGCAGGTTGATGCGTCTTGAGGATGCTCCGAAGATTTTAAATAAGAAATATTACAGTAGACGCCACGGCAAAGAAGTGAACGAATATGAATGGACGGTGTTAAAAAGATACATATTGGCGGAAGTAGAAAGTCTTGATAAGGAATTTAAGAAGTCGCTAAGAAAAAGGAACCGCGACAAAAGGACGCTAAAGGGGCAGTAAAGTTTGTCAGAAAAAGTATATAGTTTTTCTGACAAAAATGATGATGTAATTCTGGCATAAGACTTTGGAATTTATTAAGTTGTAGCGTTACCTAAGCGTCATACGGGTAGGCGATTAACACAGATATAAAACAGGCAGTTTTTTGGACACAGATGAGAATAGTAGCCTTTGCTGACACACATACAAAACACCATGACCTCAAGCTTCCTGATGGCGACGTGCTCATTTTTGCGGGTGATGGCGAGTTTCGACATGTGTTTGACATGATTCATTTTAATGACTGGTTTTCGGGCCTAAAATATCAATGCATTATTGCTATCGCTGGTAATCATGATTTCTATTGTGAGCGGTATCCCAATGAGGTTAAGAATTATTTAACGAAAGCGGTGTACTTAAAAGATGAACCGTATGTTTTACCCAACGGGATGACCATCTGGGGTTCGCCCATGACGCCGACATTCTTGAATTGGGCATTCATGGAATCAGAGGAGAATTTAGACCAGTATCATTGGAGCAAGATTCCGAAGAATACGGATATTCTTTTAACCCATGGCCCGGCGTTTGATCATCAGGACACAGCCCGTCCAGGCGGGGAGCATTTGGGCAGTAAGACCTTGGCCAAGAGAATTGACAGTTTAAAGATTCCTTATGTTATTTGCGGCCATATCCATGGCGGGTATGGTGTTGAGAAAACTAAGGATACAACGTATATCAACTGTTCAGTTTTGAATGAGGACTATAAGCTGGTGAATGAACCGGTGGTTTTTGACGTATGAAATCAAACCAAGCCTTAACCATTTGGACAGCATTACCGGCGGACATTAGAGCCAAGATTTTAAGCAATGTCTTTTGTGGACAATGCCGGGGTGTTGTGACTATTGCCGATTACAGTATGGAATTGGTCATGCCTGATGTAGTCTTACGGGGATTCTGTGCCACCTGCGGGCATAAGGTGGCTCGAGTTGTTGAGGGGTTAGCCCAAGAGGCTAAGCAGTTTCCTAAAAAGCCCAAACAACAAAGCGCGTTGGAATATTATATCTTTAGTGTCTGACTATACGGCGATGAACATTGCACGCAGGAAAAGAGGATCATCCGTAAGATTCAGATCGCCCCAACCAAAACGCTTTATAACTTTGCCAAAGTCATCACGCAGGCATTTGATTTTGAGTTTGATCATTGTTTTGGATTTTACGACATCTTAAAAGACCGCAAGAACAGCAAAAAGAAGAATTTGAGGATGATAGACGACAATAATGACACAACAAAGTCAATCTGCCGGTTCAGTAGCCTTGCCTTTCCCGTCGAAAGATTGTATAATCGCCCCATCAAATTAAAGCAGACCTTTAATTCAGGAACAAATCATGAAAGATATAAACACGTATTTGATCTTCAACGGAAACTGCCGGCAGGCCATGGAATTTTATAAGAAAGAGTCGGGGGGCGGTATGCCCTTGGAATTCCATTAAAACAACACCAAAACAAAAAGGAGAGTAGAGCAATGAACAGAAAAATCTTTTTGGCAAGTTTGATGCTGTTGGTAATGACAGTTTTTATGGTGCGCATTTCTTCGGCTGCGGACCCGTTGGAAGTCGCCCCGGATATGTATAAGCTGGTCTATGAAAATGACCGGGTCAGGGTCATGCAGGTGACTTTTCAGGTCGGCGAAAAGATCGCGGAACATTCACATCCCGATCATTTTGTGTACGTCCTTGAAGGGGACAACCTGCAGATCACCAAAGCGGACGGTACAGTTACCGATGCTGCGGTCAAAGTAGGAGATATCATCTGGCTCAATGCTGAAACTCATTCGGCAGTCAATACCGGAACAACTCCTGTGCGGCTTCTGGTCACTGAGTTTAAGGAATCCAAACCCGTTGCAGAACCCGTCGCAGCAGCTGCGGAAGCGGCCAAATAATTAAAGGAATTCTAGGGGAATTCTAGGAAATTCTAGGGACACATGCCGTAACCTAAATTAAATAAGGTTCAGGTATGTGTCCCCGGAATCCGGAATTCCATCCTGTATGCATCCTCGGGACTTTCAATGAGAAAATATACGTGATTGGAAGATTGACATCATATTTCATATATGATACACTTTTGTCATAATTATGAAAAGCAAGAAAAACCTATTAGAACAGTTAAAATCTTTGCCTCACTTCAGCAAAGACAGCCTGTATCAGCTTGGCAAGCAGTTAGGGCTTGCCGATACCACGGTCGATACGTATATTAGCCGCTTTTTGAAGCATAAAGAAATTATTCAACTTAAAGGGGGACTGTACGTCTCGGCCGATTTTTTCAACAAAAATACGGGCAATATTTCCTATTCTTTTTACCTTGCGAATATTATCCGCACGCCTTCATACGTCAGCTCATGGTCTGCTCTTCAATTCTACAATCTGACCACTGAGGCCATACACGGCATTACCTCCGTCACACCAAAAGTGACCAGAAACTACAAGACAAAAGCCGGCAATTTTACCTATCAGTCCATAAAAGGCGACCTGTTTTCAGATTTTTCTTTGATGCAAGGCAAACCTGCTTTGCGTGTAGCGCCTGCCTTGCCTGCAGAGAGGTCAGCAGACGGGCCGTCAGGGAGGTTTAATTTTTTCATCGCTTCCCCGGCCAAAGCCTTATTTGATTTACTCTATTTCAAGACTCACCAGTTCCGCGGGGTTCGATTGAAAGACATTAAAGCGCTTGTTGAAGAATCAAGGATCGATATTGACGAAATGGATAAAAAAGAACGAACTAAATTTTACATAATGACAAAAAAACAGGTTGATGATGAGTGAACAAATCCTTGCCATTTTAAAAAGAAAACTTGATGATCTTGCCCCGCATGGCGGGATGGATGCCGAAACGCTTCGCAATGCCCTTAAGGAGGAACTTCAATTTTATGTCCTTAATTTTATTTATCACCATCCGGAATACAATAAATGGGTCATGTACGGCGGTTCCGCTCTTCGCATCATTCACGGCCTCGATCGCATGTCGGTTGATTTGGATTTTGAAGTTTCTGAGAAAATAACCAAAGATTTCCTGGATGAGCTAATAAAGGAAATCGAAGATCATTTTTCTCGGACATATAGTACCCAGCCGGGTTTCTTAACTGCAAAAATTACGAGTGGAAGGGGGCTGCTTCTTAAATTTAATGCCGGTGAAGCATTAAGCCTCGGACATTCATCAAATCAGGTGCATGTCAAAATTGATCTTAATCATTTTATCGCTCCCAAAACGGTGACCGAACGCCGGCCAATTAACCGCGACCAGCTTTCCTTTGTGATCTTGACTTATAAAATGTCGACGCTTATGGCCAGTAAAGTAGCGGCGATTTTTCTGCGCGGAACGCGCGGGGTGGGCAAAGTTTTTTATGAGGAAAAGGGCCGTGATATTTATGACCTTCTCTGGTACATGAACAACAAGATAGCGCCCGACCTTGATTATCTGGCGGCTAAAAATGTGAAAGAGTCCCAGGATTTGCGCACACTTCTTGATAAGCTCACGGTTAAGATGAACGATGTCAGTGACGCAAACCTCCGGCAGGATCTTCTGCCGCTTTTTGTGAACCGCACCTACATTGAAAACTGGCTCAAAAACTGGAGGGAAAGCTATTTACGGCTTGTCGACGCGTACAAAATCTGTACCGTGACGACGTTGGAAAGCGTAGAAGTGTACCAGGAGTTTAGACACGCCCAATTTTCGTTCACATACACCTACAATACAACAGAGGAAGGAAAGACCTGCGACATACGGTATGAGATAAATAACTACTGGATTGAAGATTTACCGGGAGGTTTATCAATTTCGATTGATGAGGAGATAAGTCGTATCATTCGATTTCCAAGTGACGGAAGGATCATTCTTTCTACTTACCATGACAGGCTCAGGCAGTTCGCCACTCTTTTTTATCAGAAATCCGAGAAATATTTAAATAAGACAAACCGTATCATGCTTGGCAGGAGTATTACCACTAAGCTCATCAGAATGACCGCAGATCATTTAAACCAAAAAGAGCAGATTGTGCTCAACAAATCGGCGCTATTGTCCTGCGAGCTTGAAGATTTATTAAAATAGTGTGTCTTTGAAACAGATGGATAGCAAACAAGGGACAGAGAGAGCTAAATGAAAGTTTTTCTTGAAACCTACGGCTGTTATCCAGTTCTTACAGTTGTAGACATTGAGTCTATAATTAAATGAAGGAATACAATAAAATCTTGAGATTTCAAAAGAAATGTTGGTGGTGCGGAAGCCCAGCAACGACTCGAGAGCATAAATATAAAAAAAGCCAATTAAAACGGAATTTCTCCAGCACGTTTGATTGTAGGGAAATGCTATCTTGGTTCTCCGGTAAAAAAACGAGAGGTGTTCAAGGATTAAATTCAAAAAGATTAAAATTCTCTGCATTACTGTGCAAAAATTGTAATAATCAACGTAGTCAACCATTTGATCGAGCCTACGATGATTTCATGTCGCATGTCGACAATAATTCTTCGGAGATTATTAAAAAGGAGTCTATTGATTTAGAAGATATTTACCACGATAGGGTCAAACAACAATTTGCATCGTTATTAGGGTATTTGGTCAAGCATATTTCATGTAGACTCGCGGAAAGTGACTATGGAATCCCAGGCAATTTTATTAATTTTCTTAATGGTAAAGATGTTTTGCGGCATTTAACATTTAAGTTTGGCATTAATTGTGCTGTTGTGGAGGCCCAAGAAAAATTGGAATCGGATAACATTGACGATGGAATGTTTTTTTGGGGTGATCTATTAATTTTCAAGAAGCAAAATCGATTCCAATCACACATTTCTCATAATTGGCTCTTTATAACTTATTATTATGATAAAAAAGTACCTGGGACAGCTTTAGATTTAGTTGGGAACGTACTAAGGGTATTTAAATATAATCCTTTGGAGAATGAATCTCGTACAACATCAGTCTAAACAGTTCTATGTACATGAACGAGAAATCATAAGGTATTAAAATGGAAAAGAGTGCAAAAAAGTTTTCATCTCCAGAACAATTACGCGGTGGACACAATAAAATGTCAAACCCAGGACAAAAAAAACTTACTTTCACCATCGAAACATACGGCTGGCAGATGGATGCGGTATAGGATGACAATGGAGCGCATAGCTCAAGCATTGATGGATTACTTATCAAAATCCTAAGATGAGTTTTATCGAAAGCCATAATTTAGTGACCTTAAGTACATCGTTAGTAAACGAATGGCATCCTACAAAAAATATCTTGCTGTCGCCCTTAGATGTAACGTCAGGATCTGGAAAAAAAGTATGGTGGAAATGTAAAAAGGGGCATGCGTGGGAAGCAAGAATTGACCATAGGAGTAAGGGCGTAGGATGTCCCTATTGTAGTGGCCGAAGAGCAGATGCAATAACGAATTTAGCAGTAATCAATCCATCTCTTGCTAAAGAATGGCATCCTACAAAAAATGATAAAGTAACTCCTGTAGATGTTAAGCCCGGTTCGGATATAAAGGCGTGGTGGAAATGCAAAAAAGGACATGAGTGGAAAGCAAAGATATATCATAGGAACAACGGAATCGGGTGCCCTTTCTGTAGTAAACGTCGGGCATGCCCAGATAACTGTCTTGAGAAGGTTAACACTAAATTAGCTAAAGAATGGCACCTAAATAAAAATAAGTATTTAACACCTAGAGACGTAACGCCTAAGTCGCACAGACTTGTTTGGTGGCAATGTAAAAAAGGTCATGAATGGAAAGCAACTGTTAAGAATAGAGCTGTTGGAACCAATTGTCCTTACTGTAGTGGACAGTTAGTGTGTGATGATAATTGTTTGAAAACAGTAAATCCTTTAATTGCTAAACAATGGCACCCCACTAAGAATAAAAAATTGAGCCCCAAGGACGTTACTTCTGGATCGGATATAAAAGTATGGTGGCTCTGTCAACGTGGGCATGAATGGAAAGCAACGGTTGCAAATAGAACACATAAACGGGACTGTCCTTATTGCCATTCGCAGACCTCATCAATAGAATTACGGGTGTATACTGAAATAAAGCATATATTTAAAGATACAAAGCACAGGGTTAAAATTGCAGGATATGAATGCGACATATACATACCTTCCGTAAAATTCGCGATAGAAGTAGACGGAGCATATTGGCATAAAAATAAATATTTAAGTGATAATCAAAAGAGCGTACACTTTAGAAACAATGGAATCATTCTTTTACGCTTAAGAGAAAACGGCCTCGAAAAAATATCTGAATGTGATCTGGTCTTCTCAGAGCAGCAAATAACGATTTCATTGATTAAGGAAGTATTAAACGTTCTTTCACAAAAATCTAATATTATTAGCCGCGACATTCACGAACGTATTAAAAGATACATGAAACGAACCATTTTTGCTAATGAGAAAGAATATGCCGACTTACTGTATATGCTTCCTGATCCACTTCCTGGGTACAGCTTAGCCGATACTCATAAAAACATAGCCAAGCAGTGGCATCCTACCAAGAATGGCAGTTTAACTCCAGAAAATGTGTCGCGTGGTTCACATAAAAAAATATGGTGGGTTTGTAAAAATGGCCACGAATGGCAAACGCTGGTCTCTAACAGAGTAAAAGGCAAAGGGTGTCCTTATTGTGCTGGAAGGTATTTAACCAAAGAGAAATCTTTGAGAGCTGTTAATCCAAAACTTACAAAAGAATGGCATCCATTTAAAAATAATGGTTTAACCCCAGAAAATGTCATGGCTAATTCTGGTAAGAAGGCATGGTGGCGTTGTTCTAAAGGTCATGAATGGTTTGCAGTGATTGGGAGTAGAAACAAAGGCATCGGATGCCCTTTCTGCTGGAAAGCAAGGAAAGCAAAAATCAAAAGGACAACTCATGTGCGAGTTTAAAATATGGCTTGGAAAATGGAATAAAAGATTAAGTTGGGCAACCTTTTATCTTATTTTAGGTATAATCCTATTTATAGTTATCGTTTTTAAGAAAAAAATATCGTTACCTGTTGTTTACAGCTGGGCAATTGATCATTGGGATAGTCTTTTATGGGTAATTGGCTGGTCGAGCGTAGGAATTGGCGCTTGGTTAATAAATAGTCGAGGCTCAAAAGGGCAACAGGATAAACAATGCCCTCATTATGTATTTTATTTTGGCTTTGCTCTATTTGTTTCAAGTTTGACGGCTTTCGCATTGGGAAGAAACCCAGATGGTTCGTTTAGTTTCAGTTTGTCGGCATTAATTGGCTTGACTATTGGGTTTGCTTCTGAGCGACTTAATGAGTTAGGGCGACCTTAATAAAAAGTGATTTAAAATGAAACTGCTCCAATGTCATATTCGTTCATCTCAAAATTCATAGCAGATGAACGAATACGATATAAGGGATGACATCAAAATTTCTGGAACATTATATGATTAATATACTTACACAAAAAAATGTTTTTATTGAGACCTACGGCTGTCAAATGAACGAATACGACACTGAGCTCGTTAAATCGATCCTGACGAAGGAGAATTATGCCATCGTCAAAACCGAGAACGAGGCCGATATTGTGATGCTCAACACTTGCGCCGTGCGGGAGAACGCGCACCGGAAAGTTTATGGACGAGTCCATGATATTCATCACCGACGGGAAGGGCGGCCGGTCATGATCGGTATTTTGGGATGCATGGCGACTAATCTACGTCAGGAACTTTTTGAGAACAGAAATTTGAAAATTGATTTTATCGCTGGGCCCGACAGTTATAAGCGATTGCCAGACTTAATTAAAGAGTGTATGAGGGACGAGGGACGAGGGACGAAGGACGAAACGCGAAAAGCGTTTGACTTGACTTTAAGTGAGTTTGAAACATACAGCGACGTTTATCCGCTGCGCAAGGAAGGCATCAATGCGTGGATCGCCATCATGCGCGGGTGCAATAATTTTTGTACGTTTTGCGTGGTGCCCTACACCCGCGGCCGCGAGCGCAGCCGGACGGTTGCCAACATTGTCGATGAGGTCAAGATTTTGGCCGACGGCGGTTTTAAACAGGTGACGCTTTTGGGTCAGAACGTGAACTCCTATCGCCACGAAGCGCATGATTTCGCCCACCTATTAGAGGAAGTCAGCAAGGTGGATGGCATTGAGCGCATCCGGTTCACATCTCCGCATCCTAAGGATTTTCCGGATGCGATGATCGATGTCATTGCCAACAATCCTAAGGTTTGTAAGCACATCCATGTTCCGGCGCAATCCGGCAATGACCGCGTGCTGGACATGATGAACCGCACGTACACGCGCAAAGAATATCTGGATCTGATCGATAAAATGCGCACGAAGGTTCCCGGTGTCGCGCTGTCGACCGACATCATCGTCGGTTTTCCAACGGAAACCGATGCGGAATTTGAAGACACTTATCAATTGATGAAAGAAGTTGAGTTCGATTCTTCATTCATCTTCAAATATTCCGAACGCAAACAAACCGTTGCGGCCAGGAAATTCCCGGATGACGTTCCTGAAGACAAGAAGACTGAACGCATCATGAAATTAAACGAACTTCAGAAAACGCAGTCGTTAAAAAAGAATCGCGAGAAGATCGGATCTATTGAGCGCGTGCTCGTCGAAGCTGAATCCACAGCCAAATCCGCGGATGAAATCCAGGCCCGCACCGATGGCAACTTGATCGTCATTCTACCGTCCGGCAGCGGCAAAGTGGGGGACTTCGTGACCGCCAGGATCACGGATGCGACGACGTATGTGCTTAAAGGGGAAATGATTTAAAATTGTTGGGCGTCGGGCGTGAGGCGTCAGGCCTCGAAAGATAAGAAAGGTTTGTTACGCCCAACGCCTTGCGCCAAGCGCCCAACGTCAGCTATTGACACAGCGGCAATTTGTTATATAGTTGCCTAATACTTAAAAGCCCCAAAAATAAGGATTTTATGTTGTCCACGCACAAAATGACAACGCAGGAACTTTTCGACAAGCTTAAGAATATTAAGCTCGGCGGAACTGTATGCACGTATTCCTTTAAGAAATGTGAAGAACTTGTTCCTTTGATCAATGAGATCAATGACCTCAAGGAAGAAAAGAATACGGTCATTCTGGCGCACTCGTATGTGAGCCCGGAAATTATTTACGGCGTGAGCGATTTTGTCGGTGATTCCTATAAGCTTGCCAAGGACGCGTTATCGACCAAGGCGAAGATCATTGTCTTTGCCGCGGTGCGTTTTATGGGCGAGACCGCCAAGATCCTCAACCCCGAGAAGGAAGTTTTGATCCCCAGCAGTCTGGACGGCTGTACGCTTGCGGACTCCATCGATGCCGCGACCGTGCGTAAACTGCGCAAGGAATATTCCGACTACACTTTTATCTGTTATGTCAACACCACCGCCGAGGTTAAGGCTGAATGTGACGTGTGCGTGACTTCTGCCAACGTTTATGACATCACCCAGAATATTCCGAATGATAAAATTTATTTTCTTCCTGATAAGTTCATGGGCCAGAATCTGCAGAATGAAATGAACCGCCGCGGTCTTAAAAAAGATATCAAATATTTCAGCGGCACCTGTTATGTCCACGAAGATTACGGGATGGAAGAGATCTTAAAGATCCGCCTGGAATATCCCGGCGCCAAGGTCGTCAGCCATCCGGAATGTAACAGCGATGTCATCAAGAATTCTGACTTTGTGGGCTCGACGGAACAAATGCTTGCCTATATGAGAGAAACCCAATCCAAAGAATTTTTAATGCTGACCGAATGCGGGCTTTCCGCCCGTCTGCAGTCGGAATTTCCCGACAAAAAATTGGTCGGCAGCTGCACCATGTGCAAATACATGAAATCCAACACCCTTGAAAATATCCTGCGGGTCCTTAAAAATCCCGAGCCCAAGGACCGCGTGGCATTCCCCGAAGAAGTGCGCATGCGCGCCCTCAAAAGCCTTGAGGAGATGTTCAAATACCTCAAACCATCCGCTAATTAGAGTTCAGAGTCCAAAGTTAAGAGTTCAGTGGTCAGTTTTTCTGAACTCCGAACTCTGTCCGCTGAACTCTGTCCACGTTGACATCCCCAGAGGGGTATGGTACTATTCAGCAATATTAATGAGATGTAAGATTTAAGCTGTAAGCTTTAAGTAAATCTAAACTTACAGCTTATAGCTTACGGCTTAAAGCACTTATGGAATACGTCGAGACCAAAACATTCACGTTTGCCCATTCTCCCAACGAGTTGACGCTTAAAAGCGGCGTTAAGCTCGGCTCTATCACGCTCGCGTATGAAACCTACGGCGAGCTCAATAAAGATAAAACCAATGCCATTTTGGTTTTTCACGCATTGACCGGCGATGCCCATGCCGCAGGCTGGCACAAGGGTGATAAAACTCCCGGCTGGTGGGATGGGATGATCGGGCCAGGCAAGGCATTTGATACGACAAAATATTTTGTCATTTGCGTGAATGTGATCGGAAGCTGCAAAGGTTCGACCGGCCCGTCGTCGATCGATCCCAAAACGAACAAGCCCTACGGCCTGAGCTTTCCGGTTGTGACGATCGAAGACATGACGGTTTCGCAGAAATATTTGACCGATCATTTAGGAATTAAAAAATTATTCGCCTGCGCCGGCGGGTCCATGGGCGGTTTGATGGCGCTCAAATGGGCTGTGCTTTTTCCCGAGGCTGTGCATTCGGTCATTTTGATTGCGACCAATTACCGTCACACCGCCCAGCAAATTGCGCTTCACGAGGTTGCCCGTCAGGCGATCATGTCCGATCCTGACTGGAAGGGCGGCGATTATTACGGCAAAAGTATCCCTGCCCGCGGCCTTGCGGTTTCGCGCATGATCGGCCACATCACCTACATGAGCGAAAAATCCATGGACACCAAATTCGGCCGTAAACTGATCGCGAAGGAAAAACTCGGCTATGATTTTTCCCACGATTTTGAGGTTGAGAATTATTTAAAATACCGCGGGGACAGTTTCGTCCAGCGTTTTGACGCCAACAGTTATCTCTATCTTTCCAAGGCGCTCGATTATTTTGATCTGGCCGAGGACGGGGATCTGACAACGGTTTTAAAGGCCGTTCAGTCAAGGGTACTCATTGTGACGTTCACGTCCGACTGGCTGTACCCGTCGTATCAGTCCAAACAAATGGTCAAGGCGTTCAAAGCCAATGACGTTGAGGTTTCCTTTGTTGAGCTCGATACTGATTACGGCCATGATTCTTTTTTGGTTGAGATCGACAGTCAGTCGAAACTGGTCAAACATTTTTTGGATAACACTGCGAAAGACGTGCTCCATGCCAAACGATAGTGCAACAACGCGTCCGGACCACCGGATCATTGTGGAGATCATTGAGCCGAATGCCAGGGTTTTAGACCTTGGATGCGGGGACGGGGAGCTTTTATCTCTTCTTAAGGCACAAAAAAACTGCCGTGTCACCGGCATCGAGATCGACGAGAAAGCTATTTTCAAATGCCTGGAACGCGGGGTCACGGTTTCGCAGGGGGATATCGATTCGGGATTGGCGGATTATTCGGATCAACGTTTTGACTATGTGATCCTTAATGAAAGCCTTCAGGAGGTCCGCAATCCCGAGCGTGTGATTTTGGAAGCCTGCCGCGTGGGCAAGAAAGTTATCGTCGGCATTCCGAATTTTTGCAATATCTCGGCGAGATTTCAGATCTTTTTTCAAGGCCGCGTTCCGGTCACCAAATGGTTGCCTTATACGTGGTATGACACGCCGAACATCCGTTTTTTAAGCCTCAAGGACTTCCGCAATTTTTGCGCCGAGAAAGGTGTTGCGATCCTTAAAGAGCGCGCGCTCAACCAGGACAAAGAGATCTTTTTTCAGACGAACCTGCTCGCCTACGTTGGGATATTTTTATTAAAAAAAGATTAACAAATATAGGGACACAAGTCACAAAACCATGTGTCCTGTGTCTTGTGACGTGTGTCCCTATAGATTTTCAATGGAGGTTCCTATGCCGTATATCAATTTGAAACTCGTCGGTAAACTTACCAAGAGCCAAAAAGAGGAAATTGCCAAACAATTTTCCGACACGCTTTTGAAGGTCGCTAGCAAACCCAAAGAACATACCTATCTTGTCATTGATGAGGTCGCTCACGAGAATTGGGCGGTGGGAGATAAGTTTTTGAGTTAAAAATTTAGCGTCATTGCGGGCCCCCGGAGGGGCGAAGCAATCGCATAGCTTGGGATTGCTTCGTCACTTCGTTCCTCCCCGGCCTGCCACCTGGCGCAGCCGGGGCAGGCGCAATGACGTGGAGTCAACGGGAAATCCTAATTCCTGGGCTTTTTGGATATCGTTCTTCGCTTCGTTGTATCGTTTTAATTCCTTCCAAACACTGCTACGATTGACATAGGCTTGCCCGGACCGCGGGTTGAACGCGAGCGCGCGGCTATAATCCGCCAGCGCCTGTTCCCATTGTCCCATTTTTTTATAGACGATGCCGCGGTTGTTATAAACAGCGGCATCTTTTGGATCAAGTTTAAGCGCGTTATTAAAATCGTCCAGCGCCTGCGGTAATTGATTTTCTTTACTTTTGATGATCCCTCGTTCCAGGAATGATTTTTCGTGTTTCGGATTGATCTTTAAGGAAGCGGTAAAATCCTCCAGCGCGCGGCCGTTATCGTTGAGTCCTGCGTGTATTTTCCCCCGGTTGTAGTAGGCTAAAGCATAGTTAGGTTTTAACTGTAACGCTTTGTTGATATCTTCGAGCGCCCGGCCTTGCTCACCGAGTTTACTGAACGCAGCCCCGCGGCTGTTGTAGGCAAGCGCGATCGGTTGCCCGTGGCCGAGCACATAATCCCATAAGCTGATGTCATCTTTCCAGACGCGGCATTGGCTTGATGTTTTAACCGCCAAAAATAAAACAACGATGACTAGGGCCCGGACAACAAAACGTTTTTCGCTGTGTTTGTTTTTTAATTTTTCACCCAGCACAGCTGCCAGCCACAAACAGATCCCCAGGCTTGGGAGGTACATGAATCTATCGCCGACGATCGTCACGTCAACGGTGTTGTCGTAACGCCAAATGAAAAAAGTTGACAGGATATAGAACCAACAGCCAAAGAGGAACAATCGATTTTTGCGAAACCAGAACATGCCCGTCAGAAGTCCCGCCATAATCAAAATACTTGATGCGTATGAAGCGTTCCAGAGATTGATCGGTTGCGGTAATTGATATAAGGGTAGAAGGACGAAAGGTGTGAAGAATTTTTTGATATAAAAAGTCGCTGTCCATGACCAGATGAGAAAAGATTCCCAGCCGTTAACAGTCGGTGTACGGGCGTTGAGCGTGTAGGTTAACCAGGCGATCGGGACAATAGCGATCAAAAACGGTATTTTATTCACGAACGATCTTTGGGTGAGGGGGCCCTTATGGTACCAATCCAATAATAACAGGACTAGGGGTAAACTTAACGCCATGGGTTTGGCGAGTATGCTTAAGAAGCCAAAGGCGAGACTTAGTGTGTACGACCATCGGTTGTTGCGCGTCAGATGGTTCCAATAGTGATAGATAGATAAAACGTAAAAGAGCGCGTACAAGACATCTTTTCTCTGCGTGACCCAGGCCACGGATTCGACGTGCATAGGATGGATACCGAACAAAAGCGCGGCCAAGAGCGCAATCATCGCCTCGAATCCCATACGACGAACGAGGGCGTAGACCAAGATGCATACGAGAATATGCAGGATGAGATTGTCGAGGTGATAGACAAACGGGCTCAAGCCGAATAAGCAGTATTCTAGGTTAAAAGACAGGATGGTTAATGGAATGTAGGTTTTGTTGATAACGGTCTGGAATATAGAGGCGATGCTGCCAAAATCGGTCGTGTATACCAGAGGGTTGTTTAGTAAATGCAGGTCATCGTCCCAGTAAACGAATTGCGCTCCAAGGCAGGGGAGGAAAGCAATTCCGATGAAACAGGCTAAAATAAAAACATTCTTTAGATCGGGCCAAGAGGTTTTGAGGCCGTTTTTAATCGGCATATTTTTTGTGTGTCCCGTCGCAGAACGGTTTTTTTCCGCTCACTTTGCATCCGCACCAGGCAATGGTTTGTTCATCTTTGATCTCGATGAATAGTGGCCTCATCCCTGTAGATTCGTGCGTCCCGTCGCAAAACGGCTGCTTTTTGGAATTGCCGCAGGAGCACCAGGCGTAACGGCCCGGGGCCATTTTAAGGACGTGGGGATGGTTTTGAGAGGAGTTCATTCGACTTTTTCAATCGGTTCGCCGAGTTCGCTGAGCTGTCCTTTAAAAACGCAATCGCTCAGATCGCCGTCGTAGACAAATATCCTGCCCGTGCCTTGTTCAAAGAAACCAAAACGCCCGGAGGAAGTGGTAAAAACAGCAACGCCGGGGAAACTATGGGTTAAGGCTTTAGTTTTGGATTCAATTTTGGATTCAGTTTTAGTTTCAACATCATCGTTAGGTTGTGGTTGGGCTTGCGATTTGCCTGTGGTAAAGACGAGCAGGTAACTTAAGGCCAAGACAAACAAACATAGGATCTGAAAGACGGTTTTTTTCATAGGAGCTCCTTTGTTGGTAATAAATGTTCATATTATAGATGTGGCAACAGTTAAAATCAATGCGCAGATCAATTCCTTGGGATCTTTTTTCCGGTTGCAAAATTTTGTTCCGCTTATAGAATGGTAGGGCTTTTATTTTTCTGAGGACATCAATGATCTTATCCAACTTTATCCCTAAGCATTTCTGGAGAACGCCGTTTTTGCACCCTGTCGTAATCTTTGTATTAGCCATTTCTGCTTATGGCAACAGCTTTCATCATGGATTTTTAATTGATGATTATAAGCTTTTGTTCGACCAAAATAATTTAAGCACCGTTTCATCGGCGACTCTAATATTTGAGGGGGATAAAGGATTTTATCGTCCTGTTGGTTATTCGCTCGTTAAATTATCATTATTTTTGTTTGGGCATAATCCAGTCGGTTATCATGTCTTAAATTTTGTTTTATTTTATACAACCTGTCTGTTGTTTTATTTTTTACTTGAAAATATTTTAAAAAACAATCCATTAGCCTTCCTGGCAAGTTGTTTTTATGCCGTTCATCCGATCAATAACATTTTGATCAATTACAAATCAGCTTCTATGATCAGTGCTTACATCCTATGTATGCAAATGAGCACATGGGGGTTTGTTGCCTTTCTTAAGAATAAGAACAAAATAGGATTTATTTTCAGTCTTATCTTTTATTTTCTTAGTTTAATGTCCCACGAGATGGGCTTTATTCTTCCGTTTTTTTTATTTTTTATAACCCTATTTTTCTTTAAATCGTCTGTAAAGAATGGTTTGGCCGATTATTTCAAACTGTTTTTTCCTTACGTGATCATTTTTATTATTTATTTTTTTATCCGTAGCAATGTGGCAGGGGCGATAAAAATAGAAAGTATTTTTTCTTCCAATATATCGTTAATCCAATATTTATCTTGTTTTCTGAGGTTAATTTTTTGGTATGTTTCTAAACTTTTATGTCCGACGAAAATAATTTTACTTTGGGATGAGCCCATTTTAAATGTCCCCGGCTCTTTGGTGGATTTCTTTGGTTCGTTGGTTATAATCCTTATTTTTATTTTACCGTGGTTCATTATTCGGAACAAGATCAATTCTTTCGGGCTGGTTGTTTTGGGGACAGGTTTTATTCCGGTCCTGTTGGCCGGTTTTACTTATACGATGAAAATGAGGACCGGGATCATCGAACCGCATTGGCTCGGTTTTTTTTCGATAGGATTTTTTATTGTGCTGGGGAATTTATTTTTATCTTTAAAGAAAACTCTCGCAAGTCCAATGTGGTGGACAATAGTCGGTTGTTGCATGGTTTTTTTAATATTCCTTAATAGAAATAGTAATGGCTTTTGGAACACGGAAGAGAAGTATTGCAATTATTGGTTGGAAATAAATTCTCTTAATAAAGTCCCATGGCACGGGAAAGCTTTAGCATACCTTCGGGAACATGATCGAGGTCTGGAAATACAAAAATATCAAAATTGTATCGAGGTCTCAAAGTTGGCTGGGGCGTATCATCTTTTACGAGATAAAAAGAATGCGATCGATTATTATGAAACAGCCTTATCTTTAGATGTTAACTGCGCTCCCGTATATTTTGGGTTAGGATTGCTTTATACTGATTTGGGATATTTAAAGAGGGCTGATGTGTATTTTGATAAAGCTGGGAGTTTGGATTCACAGTATGCTTTGAAGCATAATTTTTTTAAAAATACTATCCAAAATAAATTGAAAATTGAAGAAATAAGAGAGATTAGAAAATTTATCAAACAGGAAATTTTTTAAGAAATTTTTTCAATCGCGAGTTTAACAATAGGAGTCGAAGAGTGCACTTAAAAAAACAGGATTACTTAATCATCGGTTCCGGCATCATCGGGCTTACCATTGCCGCGACGATCAAGCGTCAGAAGCCGGAGGCAAGCCTGGTTGTACTGGACAAAGAACCTGCGGAGGCGCAGCATGCTTCAGGCCGCAACAGCGGCGTCCTGCACGCCGGCTTTTATTACACCGCCGATAGTTTAAAAGCTAAATTTACCGTCGAAGGCAACCGCGCGATGAAAGAGTTTTGCCGGCGCAAGAATCTTCCTATAAATGAATGCGGGAAATTGGTGGTGGCTCAGGATGAAAATGAGCTGGAGCAATTGTATGAATTGGAACGCCGCGGCAGATGTAATGGTTCCAATATTGAAATGATCGATGAGGCAAGGGCGAGGGAGATCGAGCCCAACGTCAAGACCTATAAAAAAGCGTTGTATTCACCGGACACGGCGAGCGTTGATCCCAAGAAAGTGTGCGCGGCGATCAAGGAAGATCTGCAGAAAGCGGGTGTTGTTTTTTCGTTCTCAACAAAATATCAGGGGCGTTCGGGCCAGACAGTTTTGACGAATCAGGGAGAATTCCAGGCGGATAAAATTATTAACTGCGCCGGGCTTTACGCGGATAAAGTGGCGCAGGATTTTGGTTTCGGCCATCAGTACACGATGATCCCGTTCAAAGGGCTGTATCTTAAGTACACCAAAAATAAGACCGACATTAAAACCAATATTTATCCGGCGCCGAATTTAAAGAACCCGTTTTTGGGTGTGCATTTTACCAAGACTGTCCACGGTGATATCAAAATCGGGCCCACCGCGATCCCCGCGCTCTGGCGCGAAAATTATCAGGGGCCGTCGCGTTTTAACTTAAGAGAGATGGGGGAGATCCTGTTTTTTGAATCCAAACTTTTTTTGACCAACGCGTTTGGTTTCCGGAGTTTGGCCATCGATGAAGTAAAAAAATATATGCGCCCGCATTTTGTCGCGCTGGCCCAAAAGATGGTCCAATCCATCGACCCTGATGGTTTCACGGAGTTTACCACTCCCGGCATCCGCGCCCAGCTTTTGGATAAAAAAAGCTTAAGCCTGGTCCAGGATTTCGTTGTCCAGGGAGACCGCAAAAGTATCCACGTTCTAAATGCTGTTTCGCCCGCCTTTACCTGCGCGTGGCCGTTCTCTAAGTATATTGTAGATCAATATGTTCTGGCATAAATAACTGCCTTGAAACCATCTCAAAAGCGTAGTACACTTTAAATAAGGCGGAATTCGAAGTATTTATTGACATTCTGCCGGTTTTGGATAAAATAAGTCTTGTATTCGGCAGTTTTTTAGGCGTTGAAAAAGGAGAAGATGAGCTATGGACATTAAAATGTTAATACAAAGTACGCCAAATCCTAACGCACTTAAATTCGTTTTAAATGTTCCTGTTAAAACACAAGGGAACGTTACTTACAAAAGCGCGAGTGAATGCGGTGATAACACGCTTGCCGCGGCATTATTCACGGTTTTCAACGTGACCGAAGTTTATTTCTTTGATAATTACATCACCGTCACACAGGACGGCAACGTCGATTGGGAAACGATCGAGGACCAGATCAAGAGCATCATTTTAGGCCAGATCGAGCATCACAATCCTGACTTTGCCGTTGAACAAAAAATACAGCCGAAGGCCGCTCCGGCGACGCCGGAGGTCGCCAAGATCGAGGAGATATTGGACCGCACGATCCGTCCGGCGCTGCAGATGGACGGCGGTGACCTGCAGATCATCGGATTGGACGGGAACACGTTAACGGTCAATTACCAGGGCGCCTGCGGTTCCTGCCCCAGCTCGTCGATGGGCACGCTTAAGGCCATCGAAGGGATCCTGCGCGATGAATTTAACCCCGATCTCGTCGTTGAACTGGCGCAGGCTTAGAGGTGACTATGTCGTCTGAACTTTTAAAGAAGAAATGCGAACCGTGCGAGGGGAAAACAAAGCCTCTGACCCGCGATGAGGCAAACGGTTATTTAAAGGATGTTCCGCATTGGAAATTGACGGAAGACGCGCGGGGGATTTACAGGGAATTTGCGGTCAAAAATTTTATGGCAGCCGTCGGGTTTATTAACAAGATCGCTGCGATCGCCGAAGGTGAAGATCATCATCCGGACATTCATTTAACGGGGTACAGAAACTTGCGCATTGACCTGAGCACGCACGCGATCACCGGCCTGAGCGAGAATGATTTTATTGTTGCAGCGAAAATTAATGCGGTGCCCGTCGAGTTGAAGACTTAAGTCATCCCCGTGAAAACGGGGATCCACGTGAAGACTTAAGAATGATTCTGATCGACAAATGGATTCCCGCTTTCGCGGGAATGACGAGGAACAGACATTATGTTTAAGATCAACCGAAAATTGGAATACGCTTTGGTGTCGTTGCGGCATATGAGCGCGAAAGCTCCCGGGCAGCTCACGTCCGCCAAGGAAATCTGCGATATTTACCGCACGCCGTTCGATCCAGCCTCGCGCGTGTTGCAGATCATGGCGCAGCACGGGATCCTGCGCGCCGAGCAAGGGGCGCACGGTGGGTATCAGATCCTCAAGGACCTTTCCAAGGTCTCGCTGTTTGATCTCAATGAGATGATCGAGGGGCCGATGACCATCGTCAATTGCTTTCACGACGATTACTCGCATTGTGAGATGACATCAAGCTGTAATGTCATTGCCCCGATGCTGAACCTTAGCGAGAAAATTTCCGGTTTGTTCAAGACCATCAGCGTCCTTGAGCTTCTGCAGTCGAAGAACCAGGGTGAGCGCCATATTCGTAATAAACCGATCATGAAAGAGAACGCCGACGTCTAACGTCGTGTTGGATGGAGAGTATTATGGATAAGATCGCCGAACAAAAAGCCTTGCTGGGAGAGAATAAATTAGGCGGCAGTGATTACAAATACGGGTTTTATACCGATATTGCGACCGACACGATCCCGAAGGGGCTGAACGAAGATGTCGTCCGCCTGATCTGGGAAAAGAAAAAAGAGCCCGAGTTCATGCTGGAATGGCGTCTGAAGGCATACCGCCATTGGAAGACGATGACGGAACCCAAGTGGCCGAATTTTACCTACGGGCCCATCGACTATCAAGACCTGCGTTATTATTCCGCGCCCAAACAGGATAAAAAGAATCCCAAGAGCATGGAAGAGGTTGATCAAGAACTTTTGAAAACCTTTGACCGTTTGGGGATCCCTTTGACGGAACAGAAGCGTTTGACGGGTGTGGCCGTGGATGCGGTCTTTGACAGCGTTTCCGTCGGGACAACGCATCAGAAGGAATTGGAGAAGCACGGGGTCATTTTTTGTTCGATCACCGAGGCCATGCACAACCATCCGGAACTGATCAAGAAATATTTGGGAAGCGTTGTGCCTTACGGGGATAATTTTTTTGCGGCGCTCAATGCAGCGGTCTTTAGCGACGGGTCGTTTTGTTATATCCCTAAAGGCGTGCATTGTCCTTTAGAGCTCTCGACGTATTTTCGTATCAACGCCGCGGACACCGGGCAATTTGAACGTACGCTCATTATTGCGGAAGAGGGAAGCTACGTCAGCTATCTGGAAGGTTGTACCGCGCCGATGCGCGATACCAATCAGCTGCACGCAGCCGTGGTTGAATTGGTCGCTTCGGATGACGCTGAGATCAAATACTCGACGGTGCAGAACTGGTATTCCGGCGATAAGGACGGCAAAGGCGGGATTTATAACTTTGTTACCAAGCGCGGCAAGTGCGTGGGCAAGCGCTCCAAAATTTCCTGGACGCAGGTGGAGGCGGGGGCCGCTATCACTTGGAAATACCCGAGCGTTATTCTGCAGGGCGATGATTCCGTCGGGAAATTTTATTCGGTAGCCTTGACCAATAACCGCATGCAGGCGGACACCGGCACCAAGATGATCCATATCGGAAAGCGTACGAAAAGCACGATCGTTTCCAAAGGGATCTCGACCGATTATTCCAACAACAATTACCGCGGACAGGTGAAGATCCTGCCATCGGCCGACGGAGCACGTAATTTTTCGCAGTGCGATTCGATGCTGGTGGGCAATAACTGCAGCGCCAACACGTTCCCGTATATTGAAGTGAGAAACAATACAGCGGTCCTGGAGCATGAGGCATCAACTTCCAAGATCAGTGCTGAACAGATGTTCTATTTGAAATCGCGCGGACTGGATTTGGAAGAATCTGTTTCGCTTTTGATCAATGGTTTTTGCAAAGATGTTTTTAAAGAGCTTCCGCTGGAATTTTCCGTCGAGGCGGTTAAGCTTTTGGAGATGAAGTTAGAGGGTAGCGTGGGATAATTAAACGAGGGATGATGGACGAAGGACGATAGACATCCATCTTCCATCGTCTCTCGTCCATCGTTAAAGAAGGAAAACAAAATGTTAGACATCAAAAATCTACACGCAAGCATCAACGAAACCGAGATCTTAAAAGGCATTAACCTGAAAGTCAATCCGGGTGAGGTGCATGCGATCATGGGGCCCAACGGTTCGGGCAAAAGCACGATGTCCAAGGTCATTGCCGGCCATCCCGAATACACAGTGACTGAAGGTAGTATGGAATATGAGGTGAACTTCAAGAAGATCAATTTGTTAGAACTCCAGCCTGAAGAACGCGCCCGTGAGGGGATCTTTTTGGCGTTTCAATATCCGGTCGAGATCCCGGGTGTTCCGACCTCCGTGTTCCTGCGCGCGGCGTTTAACGCCATTTGCCGTCATCAGGGGGCGGAGGAAATGGATCCCATTGATTTCGACAAATACCTGCGCTCGAAGATGAAATTTTTGAGCATGGATGACAAATACATCGACCGTCCGGTCAATGTGGATTTCTCCGGCGGCGAGAAAAAGCGCAACGAGATCTTGCAGATGGCCGTTCTTAATCCGCGTTTGGCGGTTTTGGATGAAACAGATTCCGGGCTTGATATTGATTCCATGAGGATCGTGGCCGACGGGGTCAATAAACTCAAACGCAAAGACAACGCAGTGATCCTTATTACACATTATCAGAGACTTTTGAATTATATCCAGCCCGATGTTGTCCATGTCCTTTACGATGGCCGTATCATCAAGACCGAAGGCAAGGAATTGGCACTTCAAGTGGAAGAACACGGTTACGATTGGCTGATCAAAGGATAAAAAATGACGACTAAAAAGCTCAATCGTATAACCCTCTTTTTGAAATTGAATTTCTTGATACATCTTTTTGGCTGGTCTTTTAGTGTTATTTCTGCTTTTATTGAAAATGAAACCAAGCGAGCATATTGGGCTATTTCTTATGCTGTGGATTTTTCAGTAACATATTGGTGGGTTATTTTAATTGCTTCGTTATTACCGGTCTTGGTTGTGATTAAAAAGGAAAAGGGTAATGGTCATTAAGATGGATTCGATAAATTCCTTTATTGATGGGTTAGAAGAGTATAGTTCCACAATCTCTCAAGAATTTCCGGATTGGTTGGCTGATATTCGTCAAAGCAGTTTTGCACGATTTGTTGAACTTGGCATTCCCACAACGCGTCACGAAGAATGGAAATATTTTAATCTCGCTCCTTTGAACGCGCGTCGTTTCAAGTTGCCCGTCTTCGCCGAGCTTAAGGACGAGAAGAGCCTGAAGGATTATTTTGAAGATGGCGAAGTTAATGTTGTATTTATTAACGGGATTTTTTCTGAGAAATTCTCGAATGTTGGAAGTCTTCCCAAAGGTGTAACAGTTTTGACGCTTGCCCAGGCGTTGGAAAAAGAACAGGGAGCGGTGAGCGATTTTTATAAAAGAATTTCATCGAATGATCCGGAACCCTTTGTATCTTTGAACACGGCTTTGCATACCAATGGTGCCTTTATCCGCATTGCTGATAAAGTGATCGTTGAACAGGTTGTTCATATTTTTCATGTCACAACGGGCAATGTTCCCGATACTGCTGTTTTTCCAAGAACATTTATTACTGTCGGAAAATCGTCCCAGGTTTCCATTGTGGAAAGCTATGTGGGTTTGACTGACGCTACGTATTTTGTCAATCCGGTGACGGATATCCATATGTCAGAAAATTCAGTTTTAAATTATTATAAAGTGCAGATCGATGGAGAAAAGGCCCTGCATATCGGCGCCGTGCGCGTTTGGCAGGAGGCCAATACTCAGCTTGAGGCCTTTTCGTTGGCTGCCGGCGCTCAAATGGCACGTAACAATATCAGTGTTGCTTCCGACGGCGAAGGTTCGGACTCGATTGTGGACGGGCTTTATGTTTTGAGCGGTACACAGGTTATTGATAATCATACGCTCATTGATCACCGCAAGCCCAACTGTACGAGCCACCAATTGTATAAGGGCATTTTGAACGATGCCTCACACGCGGTCTTTAACGGCAAGATCTTTGTCCGTCCGATCGCGCAAAAGACCAATTCTTATCAGCTCAACAAGCATCTTGTCTTGGGCAAAGACGCACGGGTGGATACTAAACCCCAGCTTGAGATTTCTGCCGACGACGTCAAATGCACGCACGGAGCGACCATCGGCCAGCTCAATGACGACGAGGTTTTTTATCTGCAGACCCGTTGCCTATCCAAAGAAGATGCGGTAAAAATGCTTTCTCGCGGTTTTGTCGACGACATTTTAGATAAGCTGCGCGACCAGAATGTCCGACGGAAATTAAGCAAACTTCTTTCAAAAAAGATCGCGATTTTACGGTGATGGGAACCGTCATTGCGCCTGCCCCGGCTGCGGCCCCCCGGCCTGCCACCTGGCGCAGCCGGGGCAGGCAGGTGGCAGGCCGGGGAGGAGCCTGCAGGCGACGAAGCAATCCCAGCCGAGATTTGAGATTGCTTCGCCCTGCGGGGCTCGCAATGACAATCGTTTAAAACTACAACAATTACCATGGCTTTCGATATTAAAAAGATCAGGCAGGATTTCCCGAATTTAGCGGTGAACGTCCGCGGCAAAACTTTGGCGTATCTCGATAACGCCGCAACGACTTTTAAACCGCGACAGGTTATTGAGGCGGTAAATTCTCATTACACAACGGGTGTTGCCAATGTTCATCGGGGTGTCCATTATTTGAGCGAGATGGCAACCGAAGATTATGAACAGGCGCGAGGCAAGGTTAAGAATTTTTTGAATGCCGCCAATGTTTCCGAGATCATTTTTACCCGTGGCACCACCGAAGCCATCAACCTCGTTGCTCAAAGTTACGGCCGTGCATTTTTGAAAGCTGGAGATGAAATCATCATCGCTACCATGGAGCATCACTCCAACATCGTTCCCTGGCAGATGCTGTGCGAACAGACAGGCAGTGTCCTTAAGGTCATTCCCATCAACGACCAGGGTGAGATCATTTTTGAGGAATATCTCAAGCTTCTTACGCCTAAAACCAAATTGGTTTCTGTTGTTTATATTTCCAATTCTTTGGGAACGATCAATCCCATCAAGGATATTATTCAGGCGGCGCATCGTATCCATGCCGTGGTGTTGGTTGACGGTGCCCAGGCGGTCGGGCACAGCAAGATCGATGTGAAAGATCTGGATTGCGATTTTTTTGCGTTTTCCGGCCACAAATTGTTCGGCCCGACGGGAATTGGCGTTCTTTATGGAAAACAGCGTTGGCTCGCGGATATGCCGCCGTACCAGGGCGGAGGGGACATGATCGCCAGCGTCACTTTTGAGAAAACAACCTATAACGTTTTGCCGTATAAATTTGAAGCCGGAACTCCTAATATTGCTGGCGCGATCGGACTGGGCGCTGCGATTGATTACGTTCAATCCATCGGTTTTGAGGCGATCGCCGCATACAAAAAAGAACTTTTGGATTACGGGACCAAGGCGCTTCTATCCATCCCGGGTCTGCGGTTGATCGGAACGGCCAAACATAAGGCGTCGATCCTTTCCTTTGTCTTGCCGGAAATTCATCCGCACGATTTGGGAACGATCGTCGATGGGGAAGGCGTCGCTATTCGTACAGGACATCACTGCACGCAACCAGTGATGAAACGTTTTGGGATCCCCGCGACCGCGCGCGCGTCCTTGGCATTTTATAACACCAAAGAAGAATTGGACGCCTTGGTCAAAGCCGTGCATAAGGCGAGGGAAGTGTTTAGATAAGACACAAGACACAAGACACAAGACACAAGTGCTTGCTGCTTGTGTCCTGTGACATGTGTCTTGTGACCATAAGGATTTCATATGGCACAAGACCACCGTCAAGAACTCTATCAACAAACTATCCTTGAGCATAACCGCAACCCGCGAAATTTCAAAAAGCTCGAGCGCCCCACGCATTTTGCCGAAGGGTACAATCCTTTGTGCGGGGATCATCTCAACATTTATATTAACGTTGATGACCAAGGCGTTATTCAGGAAATTACTTTTGACGGTTCCGGTTGCGCCATTTCTAAAGCGTCAGCGTCGATGATGACGAGCGCCTTGAAAGGCAAGACAGTTGATCAGGCCAAAGTGATTTTTGAACAGTTCCATAAACTCGTCATCGGCGAGCTTAAACCTGACCGCGAACCGAATATCCTCGAAAAATTAACCGTCTTTTCCGGCATCTGGCAATATCCAGCCCGCGTCAAATGCGCTGTTTTAAGTTGGCACACGATGAAGGGGGCTTTGGATAAAGTAAAGACGGTATCGACGGAATAAAACGCTCGTGGGGTTGCTTCGTCGCTCGCAGCCACCAAAATTCGGGCTCGCTCCTCGCAATGACGGCTATTAGTATTTCTTTTTGGACGCACTCACGCAAAAAGAAAAATAAATAAACGTCATTGCGAGCGACGAGTTCGCGTACAGGTTGCGGCGAGGAGCGAAGCAATCTCATAATAGTAGAGATTAAGAATATGCTTTTCGATCAACTGAAACGCCCCCTACATGACTTGCGCATATCCGTCATCGACCGTTGCAACTTCCGCTGCACATACTGCATGCCTTCCGAGAAGTTCCATCACACCTATCAATTTTTAGATAAAGAAGAATGGCTGACATTCGATGAGATTGAGCGCTTGGCGCGGATCTTCGTGGGCTTAGGCGTTGTCAAAGTGCGTTTGACCGGCGGGGAACCGCTCTTGCGTCCCGATTTGCCTAAGCTGGTTGAACGCTTAAGTAAAATCGATAAGATCGAAGACTTGGCCTTAACGACCAATGGATCGCTCTTATCCCGTGAGGCTGGAAAGCTTTTTCAGGCGGGTTTAAAACGTTTGACTGTTAGTCTTGACACTCTGGATGAAACTATTTCCCATCGGATGAACGGCGAACGTGGAAGTGTGGCGCAGATTCTTAAGGGGATTAAAGAAGCCGGACACGCCGGGTTTAGATCCGTTAAGATCAATACCGTTGTGCAAAAAGGCGTGAACGATCATACCATCATTGATCTCGTCAAATATTTTCGCGGGACGCAGCATGTGATCCGTTTTATCGAATACATGGATGTCGGCAATCAAAACCACTGGGAGTATAAAAATGTTGTTTCTTCCGGCGAGATCGTGGCTATGATCGAGCGCGAGTTCCCGCTCACGCCTCTTAACGCTAATTACGAAAGTGAAGTAGCGTCCCGTTATGGATTTAGCGACGGCAAAGGGGAGATCGGTTTTATTTCTTCAGTTTCAGAGCCGTTTTGCGGCAGCTGCAGCCGCGCCCGCCTTTCCGCGGACGGAAAATTCTACACCTGTCTTTTTGCAACGATGTCCACAGACCTTCGAAAACCTCTGCGCGCCGGCGCTTCTGATGATGACTTGCACGCGCTTATCGCTTCAACCTGGCAGTCGCGCGCCGACCGCTATTCGCAAGAACGCTCAGAGTTAGCAGCTCAAAATAAAGTTTTAAATAAGGTAGAAATGTTTCAAGTAGGAGGATAGGGTGGTTATGAAAAAATTGCTCTCATTGATGCTATTATTTTTGTTTTTTCAGTTTGCTGTTTATGGGGAAACAGCCATTGCGCAGGATACAAAGATTGTTTTAAAAAGAGGGGCGTGTTACGGCGAATGTCCCGTCTACGCGTTGACCATTTTTGCGGATGGTAAAGTTTTTTTTGAAGGGCAAAAATATGTCAAGGTGTTGGGCCGTCAAGAAAAGAAAATATCGGATGATCAGTTACGACAGTTATTGCAGAAATTTAGTGAAATCGGTTTTCCCGCATTGACTGCCAAAGCCGCTGCACTCGAGTGTTATACTAGCGTGACTGATGTTCCTTCGACTGAAGTTTCTATCACGGAAAACGGCAAAAGTTTTACGATGATTCATGGCAGCAAATGCTATGGGGATAAGTTGTTTCAAAAGCTGGATGATTTGGCTAAGACTATCGATCAAATCGTTGATGTGAATGATTGGATATCCCTTCCTGAACCAAAATAGAGTTGTTAACGAAAGAACCAACCCAAAAGTTATCACCAGAATCCTTGATGATTCATCGGACCCCGCGAATCAAACTTTCCCACAAAGCGCACTTCTCTTATTAATTGAAAATTAAATTTTTTATCGACGATCTCGATCATTTTTATGGAGAGATCGTGAACGTCCTGGGCTTTGCAGTTGGGGCCTTTAATGATGATGTTGGCGTGTTTGTCGAAGATCTGCGCGCCGCCAACGGATAAATTTTTTCCGCCGGCTTGTTCCAGGAACCATCCGGCAGCTTGACGGCGATCGGCTTTGGAGGTCGGTTCAACATTACGGAAAAAACTTCCGGCGCAAGGATGGGTTTTCAAATCAGGGTGTTTTTCGGCGCGTTTTTTTAAGATATCCGCGCGTTCCTGGGCGAGAGCGATCGGATTGCCGGGCGTGAGGGAAAAGCGAACGCTAACTACGATATCGCCGGTCTCTTTAAGACGTGAATGACGATATTGAAATCCACAGTAGTCGTGATTGACTTCTTTTTTCTTTCCGTTCGGTTCGAGAAGTGTGACAGATTTTAGGACATCGCCCACTTGTTTGCCCCAGGCGCCGGCGTTGCCAACGACTGCACCGCCGACCGTTCCGGGAATTCCCGTCGTGTAATTTAAACCCTCCAGGCTTTCATCAACACAGAACAGGGCCAGCGCATCCAATTCGGTGCTGCCGGAGACCATGAAGTCGTTGCCGTCACGTTCGATCAGAGGAGTATGAGATACATAACGAATGACGGCGACGTCAAGACCTTCATCACAGACAACGAGGTTGGAGCCTCCACCGATGAGAATAAAAGGAATGTTTTTCTGATTCAGTTTTTGGACAGTGGTTATTAATTCTTTGGGGGTGGGGCATTCGATCAAAAAGCGGCAAGGCCCGCCTAAACGGAAGGTGGTGTAGTCTTCAAGGCGTGCTTGTTTAATGATAGATTGCATGTCGTCGCGCTCATACTAAAGTCATTCCCGCGCAAGCGAGAATCCACGAGAAGGGCTCATGGGTGGGCGCCCACTTTCGTGGGCATGACAATATATTTTCAAAAAATGATTATCGTATGACGGGTGTTTCAACTCCGCGAACCCATTCGGAGGTACCGTCAGTCAAAAATTCTTTTTTCCAGATGATGAGGCGTTTTTTGACCTCTTCAATGATATAGCGGCAGCCTTTAAATGCCTCATCCCTGTGGCCGGCCCAAACGCCGATCCAAACGGCGGTCTCGCCGGCGTTTAATTTACCGATCCTTTGAATACACACCACATTTGTGATCGGGAAAAGCGAGAGTGCTTCTTTAATAATTTTTTCACCCTCCTCAATGCACACCGGTGCATCGGCGATATACATCAAAGCGTTCACTTGGGCTTCTTTGTGTTGGTCGTTCCTTACGATGCCTTCAAAAATAACGATTGCGCCATTGGCCGGGTTGCGGCCGGCGTTTCTTGCTTCGACAGGATCGATGGGGTTTTCTTGCAGAATGAACATTTAAAAAGTTACCTTCACAACGCCGGATTTGATGACGCACTGGCATCCCAGGCGGTGATTACGGTCCATGGCCAAATCGGATTCTTCTTTATTAAGTTCATCCAGGTTTTCAGCGCCTTCCTGGACTTCGATCTGGCAAGTCCCGCATACGCCGGAGTTGCAGGAAAATGGAATACCCGCTTTTTCACAGGTCTCGGCCAAACATGTGTTGTCGGCAACTTCGTATTCGATGTTATCAATAATGACTTTAGCCATATTCGTTCACCTGAGTCGAATGGCACGGATTAGAACGAATGACACGAATAGAAGCAAAAATAAAAGTAAAAATACTTTTTTAGACTTTTTTAATTTTTATCCGTGTAATCCGTAAACGTCTGTTTTACTCGCGATTCGTGTTATCCATTACTATTCTTTAAATTGCAAAATAGGGAATACGATATTTTTTTCCGGATTATCAAATTCGTGAACTTGAGCATCTGGATACTGCGAATGAATTTTAGTGATGATCTCATCCACCAGATGACGGGGGACCGAGGCACCTGAACTTAAACCGATGTTCTTTTTTTTGTCGAGGATAGTAAGATCAAGTTCTTCGGCCGTGTCCACGATATAACTGTCAACGCCCTGTTGCTCGCCGGTCTCGCGCAGACGGTTGCTGTTGGAGCTGTGCGGCGAGCCGCAGATAATGATGACGTCGCACATCTTGGCCAGGTCCTTGACTGCGTCCTGGCGGTTCTGGGTAGCATAACAAATATCCGAGCGCAGGGGGCCGACCAATTTTTGGAATTTCTGTTTTAATTTTTCAATGATCCCTTTGGTTTCATCGACAGAAAGGGTGGTTTGCGTGATGTAAGCAACGGTTTTGGAAGGTTCGATATCCAGTTCGCTAACGTCCGCTTCCGTTTCAACGATGTGCAGCAGTTCGGGTTTGACGTAACCGGCGGTGCCGATCAATTCCTGATGCCCGACGTGGCCGATGAGAACAATGTCAATATTTTGGTCGGAAAATTTGACTGCTTCTTTGTGGACCTTGGTCACTAAAGGACAAGTGGCATCCACATATTTGAGGCGGCGGCGCTGGGCCTGGTTGATCAGTTCCGGCGGAATGCCGTGGGCGGAAAAAATGATGCGGCTGCTTTCGGGGACGTCATTTAGGTCTTCCACGAAAACAACCCCGCGTTTTTGCATATCGCCGACAACGGATGTGTTATGCACGATGTCGTGATAGACGTACAGCGGAGTGCCGTATTTGGCGAGCGCCTGTTCCACGATCTCGATGGCGCTGGCCACCCCTGCGCAAAACCCCTGCGTTCGAGCTAGATAGATATCCATAGGAAATGACAAATGACAAAGCACAAATGGCAAATGAAATGACCAATTACAAAAGTTAAATCCTAAACGTTTAATATTTAGAATTTGTTATTTAATTTGCTATTTGCCTGTCCTGGCCGGTCAGGCCAGGGAATTTTGTCATTTGATATTTTAATAAGTTGAATTATTACAACAGCTTCTCTATAATACGGGTTGCATTATAACATTTCTTCTCGAGAAGTAAATTGTTTTAGAGGTAAGAGGTAAGGGGGAAGAGGTAAGCAGAGCAAAAGGGGACTTGGTTTTACCTCTTACTTCTTACCTCTTACCTCTTCGAAAAACCCCATGACTCAAATTAAGCGCCGACAAACCCCCACTGTTGAAATCGGTACTGTTAAATTAGGCAGCGATTACCCCATTGTCGTCCAGTCCATGACCGACACACCCACCGCGGATGTGGAGGCGACCTATAAGCAAACTATGGAGCTCATTAACGCGGGTTCTGAAATGGTGCGCTGGACGGTCAATGATTCGGACGCCGCCCTTGGCGCCGCTGCAGCCATCAAGCGTTTGCGCGCCGAGGGGATCAAAACCCCTATCATCGGAGATTTTCATTTTAACGGCCACATCCTTTTGACCAAACATCCTGAAACCGCCAAACTTCTTGATAAATACCGCATCAATCCGGGCAATGTCGGCAAAGGCCGTTTACATGATGACAATTTCGCGGCCATTGTGAAGATCGCTATTGCCAACGCTAAAGCCGTACGCATCGGCGTTAATTGGGGTTCGCTCGACCAGGAACTTTTGACCCAGGAGATGGACGCCAACGCCAAGCTCAAAGAACCTAAAGATTTCGGGGACGTTACGATTGATGCCATGATCCAAAGTGCTCTGCGTTCAGCCGAATACGCCATGAAACTGGGCATGCCGAAAAATAAAATCGTTCTCAGTGTCAAGATGTCGGTGTTGCAGGATATGGTCGCGGTCTATCAAAGGTTAGCTCAAGAATGCGACTACGCTTTGCATTTGGGATTGACCGAGGCGGGGGCTGATATCAAGGGCGCGGTGTCATCCGCTGCCGCGCTTTCGCTTCTGATGCAGCAGGGGATCGGGGATACCATCCGCGTATCATTAACGCCTCAGCCGAATGTCAGTCGTGCCAGGGAAGTGGAAGTCTGCAAAGAAATTTTACAATCAATGGGATTTCGTTATTTTGCCCCATCGGTCACGAGCTGTCCGGGTTGCGGGCGCACGTCGAGCAATTATTTTCAATACCTCGCGCGTGATATCAACGATCATATCAAGCTCAAAATGCCGGTCTGGAAAAAACAGTACAAAGGCGTTGAGGAATTAAAGATCGCGGTCATGGGCTGTGTGGTCAACGGCCCGGGCGAAAGCCGGCACGCGAATATCGGCATCAGCCTTCCCGGCGCCTCCGAAACGCCCATCGCTCCTGTTTACGCCGACGGTAAACAAATAACGACCCTCAAAGGCGATCGCATCAAAGAAGAATTTATTGAGATATTGGAGAATTACATTAAGGAGCGGTGTGCGTAATGATTGTCATTATTCGTTCAAAAGCAGATGATCTGACTTTGAAAAAGACGGCGGAAGATTTGCAAGGTTATGTCAAAGTGGTCGTCGATATTCGTAAGGAGATCCTTGCGGCTGGTGGGAAGCTTCATGCGGAAGCTGAAGCGGTGATGTTAAAAGATGGCAGCCATCGGGAGGATTTATGGGGCGGCGGTATTGACTTGGAAACCAACGATCTGGATTTTGATTCTATGATCAATATACGTCCCGGAAAAAATAACAGCCGTGAAGTTTTAGATCAGAATATTCGCGGCGCCATGGAACGTATGATTCGAAAATTATTGAGGTGATGATGACTGCCCGTGATTTGACATTAAATATAGCTGTTAATCTTGGCCGTCTCGCCCGGTGGGCGTTGGAAGGCAAATACGCGCGGCTTAAACAATTCTTGCTTGAAACAGATGAGCATATCGCCGCACTGGAACAGGCGCCCAAATCAGAACAATTTGCCAAAACGTTTATTGCGTTTCGAAAAACGTTTGATGCGCTTAAAACAGAGCCCAATCAAGATAACATTTGGGCAGAATCTATGTTGACTTGGGCGAATATTCTGACTCACAGGGCGAAATTAGCATAGGAAAGAGAAGGCATGAGAAAGTTCATTTTTAGTTTTCTTTTATTAAATTTGGCCGGCTGCGCCACGATGGAATCGCTGGATCATTATTATGCCGAGATCAACTGGAAGGACGGCATCAGCCGCAATGAGGCAGCCTTGATCGCCAAGAAATATTTGGTGGAAAGCAAATACGCCGGCGACTTTCAAATCTTGGCGCCGGTGACCATCGGTTACGAAAATTTTTGGCGCGTTAGCTTCCTTTATAAGAGCCTGGATTATTATGAGAAAGTTCTCGACGTGTATGTGGATACCATGACTGGGGAAGTCAAGAACACTGACATTCGTGACAACGCCACTCCAGCGATTACCAAAGATCCGTGGAACGGGTTTAATAGTATGAAGTAAAAAGAATTAGTGGGATAAGGGATAAAATATTCCATAACCCTTTAACCTTTATCCTATGCAAAGGAGCTCAATCATGAATTATTTAGCTATCCTCGTCATCGTTGCTCTTCGTCAAGCCATCGGCTTTCTGTGGTATTCGCCCATGCTTTTTTTACAAGCCTGGAGGGAAAGTGTTGGGTTGGATGAGGGCGAGCTTGCGCTTAACGCCACGCCGTTTATTGCTGATATTGTCGGAAGTTTCTTTCTGGCCTATGTCCTTGCCAAAATGGTGGAATATTTCCATTGCAAGACCATCGAGGACGGCGCTCGTCTTGGTTTTATGATCTGGCTTGGGTTTGTCGGTCCGGTCATGGCTGCGCATTATTTGTTCATCGGGTTTGAGTTTAACGCGATCGCCATCGACACCGGAAAAGAGCTTCTAAGTCTCGTCTTAAGCGGTATTATCCTGACGCTGTGGAGGAAGAAAAAGTGACCGATCGAAGCAAGGTCACACCCAACACCTTTTTCAACTACCGTCCTTTCTGGTTTCTTGCCGCTGCTATTGTTCTGGTCAGTTTTTTACTGTACTGGCCGAATCCCCAAATGGGTTTTGTCCTTGATGATCATTACGTGATCGCCCAAAATCCAGTAGTTAAAAATCCTTCACTTATCTCTAAGGTTTTTTCTTCAGGATTATTTGATGCCGCACACCGGATGCCGGAATCCAAATTGAACTATTACCGGCCGGTCTTGGTCGGTTCATTCGCGTTCGATTATAAGCTCTGGGGTTTGAACCCGTTTGCCGAGCGGCTCGTCAATATCTTCCTGCATATTTTGAACAGTTTGTTTGTGTTTGCGTTCTTGTATTTACTTTTTAGAAATTTTGAGCTTGCAGGCCTGGCCGCGATCTTTTTTTGCATTCTTCCTGTGCACGAATGGGTGGTGCGTTACATCGTTGGACGGGGAGACCTCTTGCAGACGTTTTTTAGTTTAACGTCATTGGTCGGGCTTTTATTGTATTGGCAAGAGAAAAGAAAGGCATGGCTTTGGCTGAGCCTAGGCCTTTTTGTGTTTGCGCTTTTATCCAGAGAAGCGGCGCTTTTAAATGTCTTTTATGTTTTCCTGGTTTCTTATTACATATCACGCCGATTCAAAGAAACGGCTCGCGTTTCTTTGATGTTTTTGATCGTTGCGATTGGGTATTATTTGTTGCGGTCGCAGTTCTTGCCGATCAGCGAGGACGCACACAGCCTAAATACGATCGCTGAGGGAATGATCTTAGGCGTCCAATATGTTCTGCGGTTTTTAATGCCGTGGACAATGATGGCGGTTTTTCCGCACGGTGTTTTTATTGTTGTTCTTTGGGTATTAGGTTTGATCGGACTTCTGGTCACGCAATTGGCGCGTTCGCATGATCTTCAAGAGGATGCGCCCATCGTAGGTTTTGGTGTATTGTGGATCGCTGTTGGGGTGTCCCAATTTTTGATCATTCAAAAGGTCATCGGTCGTTTGGGCCCTATTTTATCTGAACATTTTTTATATTTTACCTCGATCGGTTTTGTGCTGCTTTTGGCTTTTGCTGTTGAACGGATGAGGTCAAAATTTTTCCGTAAGGCTTTGTTCGTTGGTTTTATTTTTTATTTTTTAACTCTTGGGATGGTCAACGGCCATTTTTGGACGAGTGAAGAAACACTTTTACGCCGTGTTTCTTATCTGGAAGGAAAAGACCCGACGGTTGCTTTTGAACAAGTGGTCATGCGTTTTGACAACAATGAGGCAACGGTGATGAGGCTCATCAATAGCGCACGATCGCCTGCCAATCAAAGCATTTGGTATAAACGTTTGGGCAATATTTACCGCCAAGGCGGTGAGCACTCAAAGGCGATCGCGGCATTGGGCGAAGCCATTCGTTTGAACCCGTCGAATATGGAAGCGCTCAATGAATTAGGCGTTTGCCTTTGGGAAACCGGACGTAACGAAGAAGGTTTGGCATATCTGAAACGATCACTCGCGGTTGACCCGCATCAGGCCGATGCTTACCGGCTTTTGGGTGTATTTTTCTACCGTAAGGGAGCTTTTGCTGATGCGATCCCGTATTTGAAGGCGGCCTGTGCCAATGACCCCGACCAGAACGAGGCGGCTTTACATTTGATGATGGCGTATTTTTTTGTGAATGATCAAGTTGCTTATCTGGATGCCATCGACCAAACGACTCAAAAATTTTCCAATGACCGCGCTGTTTTGAAATTTGCTGCCAGTGAACTTTTTGTGCACGGATATTTTGCGGATACAGTGAAAGTCCTTTCACGGTCCAGAAGTTTGTTTGCCCAAGATCCTCCCATGCTTGGGTTGTTGGAAGAGGCCCGCCGTCGCGCGGCAGGCTTGCGAAAGTAGGGGATAGGAGTATATTAGAGTCACAAAGTCACATGGTCACAAGGTCACCAGAGAATTTTGTTTGTGACTTTGTGTCTTGGCCCGCCCCAGTTTTCGCTTATATTGGCCGGGGTGACATTGTGACCCTTGCTAGAAAGGTAGCACATATGCCGTGCAACGACAGCTCTTCAGGCCTTAACATCCGTCTTGATCTCAACGAGCGGCTGATTAAATTTGATTTCGCGAAAATCACCTGTTCCCGTGAGATAACCGGCAACACCGGCTATTCGAAATATTGTGAAGGAAAAGCCCTTGAGGAAATTTTAAATCATGATTATTTCCAGATCGTCCAGGATTTGAAGGCCGAAGGGGACGAGGAGAAGCAGTTTATTTTGCATCTGGAATGGGAAGCGCTGCGCGCCGGCATTGCCCAATATTTGGGCATTGAGCACCCATCGATCGACCCTGACCGCTGCCGGATCACGTCGATCGAACAAACCGAAGAATTCATTGAGATCGCCCAGGTGACCTTGCCGCCCAAAGAAATGCCGAAGATCCTGCCGTGCAGCCTGGGGGATAAGAAATAACTGTAAGAAGTAAGAAGAGGGAAGTAAGAAGCGAATAAAAAAGACGGATGGCGTTTAAACCAACCGTCTTTTGTTTTTTTAGATCAATGAGGTTTTACTTCTTACCTCTTACTTCCCACTTCTTACTTATGTTTGTTCTTTCCCCCGCGCCATCAGCAGTTTCCCCGATCGCACGTATTCGAGCACGCCGAGTTTCTTGAGTAATGCTTCCAATTCATCAAGTTCAGCGGTCGCACCGCTTTGAGCGATGATCAGCGTCTTATCCATCGTATCCACGATCTTGGCGTGATATTTTTTGCTGTATTGGACGATAGCAGCCTTGATCGCCGGCGTATCTTTCATCTTGATAAGGGCAAGTTCGCGATCCACCACATGAGAGGAATCGTGTTCGCTGGCGTGGATGACATCCACGAGCTTGCTTACATTTTTAATGATCTGCTCGAGCATTTCCAAACTGCCTTTGGCGGTAATCGTCATGCGCGAGAACTTCGGGTTAAACGAGGGGGACACGACCAATGAATCAATGTTATACCCACGACGGGCAAAAACAAGTGCCACGCGCACCAGCACGCCAGGCTTGTTGGCAACCAGGATGCTGATCGTGTGAATGGGTTCTTTCATAAGCTATTCCTATGTTACGAGGGATGAGGGACGAAGGACGAGAGACGTAACGTCCATCGTCCCTCGTCTATCGTCCATCGTTATGTGCTTCCCGTCGGCTTTTCCAGCTTTGTCGTCGGCGCTTCGATGATCATGTGATGCGCTGATTTCCCCGCCGGAACCATAGGAAACACATTATCTTCCTTGATAACTTCAGCATGGATCACACAAGGGCCTTTGTGTTCCATGGCCTCTTTCATGACTTGTTCGCAGTTTTCTACTTTGTCGATATGAAAACCTTTGATCCCGTAGGCTTCCGCCAGTTTCACGAAATCGGGATTGCCTTCCAGGTCCACGCCAGAAAGCCGGTTGTCAAAAAAGAGTTCCTGCCATTGGCGCACCATTCCCAAATATTTATTATCGATGATAAGGACCTTCACCGGCAGTTTATGGATGAATGCGGTCGAAAGTTCTGCGAGCGTCATCTGAAAACCGCCGTCGCCGACGATGGCGATCACCAGATCGTTCGGTTTGCCGAACTGAGCGCCGATGGCTGAAGGGAAACCATAGCCCATGGTGCCGGCCCCGCCGGAAGAAAGCCAGTAATTGGTTCGGTCCGTGAGATAAAATTGCGCGGCCCACATCTGGTGCTGGCCCACGTCGGTAGTGACAATGGCTTTGCCTTTGGTCACTTTGTAACAGGTGTCGATCACCTTCTGGGCGGTCAGGCCTTTGGCGTTCGAATATTTTAAAGGATATTCTTTGCGGTAATAGGCAAGCTCTTTGAGCCACTCTTTGGTGTTCAAGGGCTCAACGAGTTTTAGCAATTCTTCCGCGACCTCGCGGGCATCGCCGATCACGTAGGCGTCGGCTTTCACGATCTTGTTGATCTCGGCCGGGTCCACTTCAACGTGCAGCTTTTTGGCATTCACGCAGAACTCCGCGTTGTTGCCGTTGATGCGGTCGTCCCAGCGCGAACCAATGGAACAAATAAGATCGCAATTGATGAGAGCTTTGTTGGCATATGCGGTGCCGTGCATCCCGAGCATTCCTAAAGAAAGGGGATGGGTTTCTGGAAAAGCGCCTTTGCCTAAAAGTGTATTGGTGACTGGTGCATTCAATTTTTCAGCGAGTTTTTTGACAGCCTCGCCCGCGCGTGCAATGACTGCGCCGTGGCCGATCAACAGTAAAGGTTTTTTGGAACCCTTGAACGCCTTGGCCATTTTAAGGATGGCATTTTTATTGGGTTTATCGGGCACCTTGTAGCCTGGGATATCCATTTCCGGATCCAGTGTATCGCCGGTAAACGGGGCAGAGGTGATGTCTTTGGGCAAGTCCAAAAGCACCGGGCCCGGGCGTCCGGTCTGGCAGATGTGCCAGGCTTCTTTGACGACACGCGGGATCGCGTTGGTTTCTTTGACCAAATAGCTGTGTTTGACGATCGGCATCGAAATGCCGGAGATATCCGCTTCCTGGAAGGCGTCTTTACCGAGCATGGAGGTGATCGTTTGTCCGCAGAGCACGATCATGGGTACGGAATCCATGTGTGCGGTTAAAATACCGGTCACGGTGTTTGTCGCACCAGGGCCGCTAGTCACCAAGACCACGCCGGGACGGCCGGTAGCGCGGGCGTAGCCGTCAGCCATGTGGGTGCCGCCTTGTTCATGGCGCACCAAAATAAGCTTGATTTTAGAGCCGACCAAGGCATCGAAGATTGGGATCGCAGCACCGCCGGAAAGGCCGAAAATATATTCAACACCGAAATTTTCTAGGCAATGGATCAGGGCTTCGGCGCCATTTAATTGTTTTTTAGTGTGTGGCTGAGGTATTGATTTTTTTGTCATAGAAATTCCCTTAATTTAGAAGGGCTAATAATATCATAAGTGCTTCTTTTTTCCAAGTGTTTTCTTGGGGTGGACTAGGCCTTTGACCGTCGGTAACGCTTAAAATCGAGCTTGAAATTTTTAGGTAACAAGGTATAGTGGGAAAGTACTTACCCAGACCTGTGAGATTTCCTATGAATTTTTCTGATTGGTTCAATCATATCGACAACAATATTGCCGGGTGGATGGATAAATACGGACGGTTTTTTTTGAGGGTTTCTCTGGCCATTATTTTTATCTGGTTCGGCGGTCTTAAATTTTTTGGTATAAGCCCGGCCAACGATCTTGTCGCTCACACGGTCTACTGGGTTTCGTCGGACGTGTTCATTCCGATTTTATCGGTATGGGAGGTCGCCATCGGCGTTTGCCTTTTATTTCGTCCGATGATCCGCGTTGCGCTTTTTTTATTGTTCCTGCAGATGCCCGGCACCATGCTGCCTTTGATTGTATTGCCTAAAATTTGTTTCACACAATTTCCGTTCGGCCTGACCCTGGAAGGTCAGTACATCATAAAAAATCTGGTTTTGATCAGCGCCGCTTTTGTCGTCGGCGGATCAGTACGCCGCAAGGCTTATCCGGAGCAATGGGTGTGATCATCTGGGAAAGCGAAGCTGGATGAAATGAGTTATTAATGCGAGAGATAAAAATCAAATTCCCGTTAATTTTATTTTTTTGTTTGGTCGGTTGGTATGCGCTTCTTTCTTTTACGCATTATATGAACCAACGTGCGCTTTGGAATGACGAGCAGTGTGTTCTAAACAGCATTCAACAGTTTTCTAATCATGATATTTTCAATCGCCAGCTTTTAAACGTCCAGGTTTTTCCAAGGGGTTATCTTTTTCTTATCAAGAATGTCGCGCAGATTTGTGATGACAGCCGTTTAGGCTTACGGTTGCTGCCTTTTATAAGTATGATGGCTGCGTTTATTTTGTGGCTAAAGATCGCCCGCAGCCAGGCCGCCACGTTCGGTGTGTACTTAACTTTTGTTCTTAGCTGGTCGGCGTCCATTACCCTTATTTATTATGCGGCTGAATTAAAACAATACTCCATGGATGTTTTAACGGCTGCAATTTTTCTGCTGTTTTTGTATCACCAGCCCCAATGGCAACGGAGGCCGGGGGCGGGATACGGGCTTTTGCTTTTAATTCTTCCATTTTTGGGTCTTTTGTCTTATCCGGCATTTTTATTTCTAATTTTTCCTTTTTGGAACCTTTGGACGGGAGTAAAAGAGAATCGGCAACTGAAACGATACCTGATTTTTTATACGCTGGCGGCGATCACGGCCGTTGGACTGTCTTTTTGGTTTGATATGCGTTGGAGGCCTTTGGCGGCTGTCAAAGGGCACAGTGATTATTTTGTGTCTTTTGCGTCGGTGGGAGATTTTTTTAAAACTTTTGGGGAGGGTGTGAATAATCTTTTTTCCCGGTGGTTTGTGGAAAAGCCGAAAATCTTACGATGTATAGCGCGTTTTTTTGTTGCATTTGGTTTGGTTAATATGGTTGTTGGCTTTATCCGGCAGCGCAGAGAATCGCCTTTTTATTTTGATTCGATTGGTAAGGTTGCGCTGATTGTCTTTTTTGAACTCTTTCTTCTTGGGGCTCTTAAGAAATATCCGTTTACGGTACCTCGCACATCACTCTTTTTTTGTCCTATCATATTGTTTTTAACGGCTGATATGATTAGCCGTCTAAAAACGACGAACAAGTATATTTATTTTTTGATCCAAGGGGGTTATGTGCTATTTTTGTGTGTGGTTAGTTTAGGTTTGGCCAGAGAAGTTTTGGGTGGGGATCTAGGCGCCCAATCTCCGATTTGGATTTTTTAAAATATTTATTTAAGGAATGAATATGTTAAATGAACAGTTAGTGCTTGATTCGTTACGCCATATCATCGACCCCGATTTTAAAAAAGACATCGTCACGCTTGGTTTTGTCAAAAATATCAAGATCAGCGGTGCGGATGTCGTTTTTGATATTGTACTGACGACGCCGGCCTGTCCGGTCAAAGAAGAGTTTCGTTCACAGGCTGAGAAAGCGGTCATTGCCTTGGATGGCGTGCGCACCGTCAAGGTGAATATGACGTCCCAGCCTGTTCCGGCGGCGCAACCTCAAGGGATGGGTGGGTCGAATCCTTTGTCGAAGGTTGGCGCCATTGTTGCGATTTCATCCTGTAAAGGCGGGGTTGGTAAATCCACCATGGCCGCTGCGATCGCTCAAGAACTTGCTCAGCGCGGGTACAAGGTCGGGCTTTTGGATGCTGACATTCACGGTCCATCGGTGCCGACGCTTTTTAATTTAGCCCAAACATCGGTCCATGTGAACGAACGCCAGCAGCTTGTGCCTGTTGATGTTGGCGGTTTGAAGTTGATGTCGTTTGGTTTTCTTTTGGGTGATGCGCCGGCGGTCATGCGCGGGCCGATCGTCACGCGTTACGTCCAGCAGCTGTTGTTCAATGTGGCGTGGGGTGAACTTGATTATTTATTTATCGATATGCCGCCGGGGACCGGAGATGTGCAGTTGACCATTACTCAATCCGTGAAATTATCCGGTGCGGTCATTGTGACCACTCGTCAGAGTTTATCACTCGTTGATGTCAGCCGCGGAATTTTGATGTTCGAGCGCGTGAATGTTCCGATCCTTGGTGTTATTGAGAATATGTCTTATTTTGTGTGCGACAGCTGCGACAAGAAACATTACATTTTCGGCGAGAGCCACACGCATTCATTGCAGGAACGTTTTGGCATTCCCATTTTGGCTGAGATCCCGCTTTTGCCGCGACTTATCGGAACGTTCGACACGTATACGGCCAACAGTTTCATCCAGAATGCTGTCGATAACACTATTCGTGCCGTTGGAAAAGCGAGCATTGAAGACAAGGCTGTTCCCGTTGTCACGTTTGATGCGAAAGCGGTCACGCTCAAATGGAACAACGGCCGTGTATGGAAGGTGGCCAACCGTGATCTGCGCGCGAGCTGCCAGTGTGCACTGTGCATCAATGAAATGACAGGAAAACAGATGCTCGATCCCTCCAAGATCAAGTCCGATATTGCTCCTACCCAGATTTCACCCTTAGGGAATTACGCCATCGGCGTTACCTGGAATGATGGCCATTCTTCCGGGATTTATCCATATGCCCGCATTAAAGAACTTAGTGAAGCAAGGCGATAGAAGCCGAAATTGAAAGTCTGGAAAGACTGGTTATTTTTCCCCGCCTGTTTTCTAATCTCCCATTTCCGACGGTTAACCTCGAATATAACCCGCGAAAGCGCTTTTTTATAAAGATGTTAAAATCCTTGTTCTCACATTAAAGACAGATATACTTTAGGCAGTTGCAGTATTCTGACGAAAGGGCAAACCCATCGTAAGGTGGGGACGCAAAACTAAAGGGCCCAAGCCGAAAGGCAGGGCAGCCAGGTGCCGAATCATGCAAAGCAATTACGATATATTTATGAGCCTATGTCTTCAATTTGAAGGCATGGGCTCTTTCTTTTTTCAATCAAAAGGAGAACTAAATGATTAAAGAGCGCATGCTTAAACTTGTTTTCTCACGTATCATTGTTTACTTGATTCCCATTCTTTTTCTTATTCTCTTATCTGATTCTCATGCGACTGTTTCAACAGCAGTCGCTGAGGCTGAATATGTTCCAGGCCGTCTTTTGGTGGTTTTGAAGGATACAGATACCAGCTGTCTCGACTGCATCAGCGGGGAAGTCTCTGACAAGCTTGCCGCCAATCAGCAGGGTTCGATCGATAAACTGAACCGTAAATTTAAAGTCAAAAGTGTTAAAGGTCTGTTAGTGGAACGCAAAGGGCTCAAAGATAAGGATGCCAAGGCGAAGTTTGACAGCATGGTTGAAAAAGCCAAGAAAAAACAATCAAAGGCCAAACAAAAGATGAAATTAGGGTCTATGCCCGACTTGAGCAAAACATTTATAGTGGAAGTCGACCCGTCGCTTGATTTAAAAGCTATTTTAAATGAGTACAAGGCGGATAAAAATGTGCAATCGGTTCAGCCTGATTACAAATTGAAGGGGAGTTTTGCCTCGGGCGACCCCTCTAATTCCTCCCAGAGCTATCTTGATAAAATCGATCTTACTAATGCCTGGACGCTTTCAAAAGGCCAGAATATCGTGGTTGCCGTCGTTGACACCGGTGTTGCTTACCACCGTGATCTTACAGCTAATATGTGGACGAACCCAGGTGAAATTCCTGACAACGGGATCGATGACGATGCTAACGGTTTTATTGATGACGTCCGCGGATATGACTTTGTGAACCTCGACAATAATCCTGATGATGATAATAATTATAAACACGGGACCGGTGCGGCAGGTATCATCGCGGCCGTCACCGGCAATGGGACTGGTATTGCCGGGGTGGCTCCATTGGCCAAAATCATGCCGGTTAAAACCTTGAATCAAGAGTCGCAGGGCGTCGGCCTTACCTCCGATATGGCCAAAGGTATCGCTTACGCCGTGATGAACGGGGCAGACGTTATTAACCTTAGCTGGAGTTGTATCGAGGCTTGCCCAAGTAATCCGCTCATTGAAGATGCTGTTCGATCCGCCGTGGCCATGAATGCTGTTGTGGTTGTCGCCGCTGGCAACACTGACCGGGGCGCGGATGCTGTCAATTTCAGCCCGAACCAATTGCGTGAAGTTATTACCGTTGGGATGAGCGACAATACGGACGCTGTACCGATCTACTCCAATTATGGGTCAGTTGTTGATGTCGTGGCGCCCGGTGTGAGTGTTATTTCAACCGCTTATTATGCGAATGGCCTTGACTATTATTTTGTTACGGGTGGAACATCGGTAGCCGCGCCTCACGTGAGCGGTTTGGCCGCGCTTATTCTGGCCCGTCATCCGGAATTTACAGTGGATGATGTGCGCCAGGCTATCCAGAGCGGCGCTGATGATATTCTGTCCCCAGAATTTGATATTAAATCCGGATATGGCCGTATCAACGCCTATAAATCAGTGGCCATGGATGAGCTCGTCCGTCCAATTTTAACTTCACCATACGGCAATCCTTCTTATGATATTTCCTCAGTCACATCCGTGAATATATCCGGCAGTGTGCAGGGAACACGGTTTGCGGATTACAGTCTTTATTATAAACCTGTGAATGATGTTAATTGGTTACTCCTCAAAGGGCCGATCTACACGCGGCTAGATCAGGGTTCAATATTTGATCTGCCGTTAAATAATGTACAGTCGGGAACCTACATGGTACGGTTATTGGCGCATGATGTGAATGGAAAAACGTACAGCGAGATTCAGACGTTTAATGTTCAGAATCCTAATTTCACCCCGCCGTGCGGCCTGGCTATGCCTACGATCCAACCGGATTTCACGACCATGACAACGATCGGCGGGGTATCATCCAAAGACTTCATAACATTTACCAATAAAAATGCGAGTAACTGCCCGGCTTCAACCTATAAAATTGAGGTCAGCGGTCCGTACAGCTGGTGGTTCAGAGTTCAACAGTTAACACCCGATGTTTTGTCGTCCGGTCAATCCATTGTTTATCCTTTGGAAGTCATGGCTCCCATGACAGCTCAGCCAGGAAACTATCCTTTTACAATTAAAATCACCGATGTTAATTATCCCGATTATACGGCAACAACCACAGTGACCATGCAGTATGTGACTCAGGAAACCACTTTGCCTGCCATTACGTTTCTGTCACCGCTGAGTGGATCGGCGGTTCCGCAAGGCACAGTGGCTCTCAAGGTCAACGTCATCGATTCTTCGATGATTAAAATGGTCTATTTTTACGTCGATGGAGTTCAGGTGAATCTGGATTATTATGCGCCCTATGAGTTTGGCTGGAACAGCGCTGCAGTTGCGCCCGGCACTCATACCATAACGGCTAAGGCTATGGACAGTGCTTATAATTATGGTAGCGCTTCGATTATGGTGCAGGTGGGCTCGGGGTCTTCCGATACCACATTACCCGTCGTTTCGATTCTGTCTCCGGCCAGCGGAGCGCAGCTGCCGAGTCTTGTGAATATTAAAGCGAACGCCACAGATGCGTCAGGGATTAAGAGTGTTGAGTTTTACGTGGCGGGAATGCTAATTTATACAGATACCGAAGCACCTTATGAGTTCGTATGGAATAGCGCGAAGTTTGTAGCCGGATCTTATACTTTGATGGTGAAAGCGATGGACAATGCGTTGAATGTTGGCAGCGCCTCAATTGCGGTGCAGGTGATGGCGCCGGATAGGACACCGCCTGTGATTGCGTTTCTGTCTCCAACGAGTGGAGCTCAGATCCCTCTAGGCAGTGTGACCTTGCAAGCGAGCGCCAGTGATACATCAGGGATTAAGAGTGTTGAATTTTATGTGGATGGAAATCTTGTCAATTCTGATACGGTTTCGCCTTATGAGTTCCCTTGGAGTAGTACGGTTGGATCTCACACATTGATGGTGAAGGCGACCGACAATGCCTTGAATTTTACGAGCGCCTCGATTACGGTGCAAGTGGCGGCTGCAGATACCACACCGCCCGTAGTATCGTTTTTATATCCGACTAGTGGAGCTCAGATTTCGCAAGGCAGTGTGACATTGAAAGCAAGCGCCACTGATACCTCAGGCGTCAAGAGTGTTGATTTTTACGTGGACGGAAACCTCCTCAATACGGATACCATCTCGCCGTATGAGTTTGTATGGAATAGTGGGAGTGTTGTACCAGGATCCCACATGTTGATGGTCAAAGCCACCGACAATGCTGTGAATTTTGCAACCGCCACAATTCCGGTGGAGGTGATGATGTCGGCGGATACGACACCGCCCGTAGTATCGTTTTTATCTCCGACTAGTGGAGCCCAGGTTCTGCAAGGCACGGTGACACTGAAGGCGAGTGCTAGCGATTCGTCGGGGATTAATAGTGTGAGCTTTTATGTGGATGGAACATTACTTGGCATGGGTAACGTTGGTATTGGAACGACCTCACCGTATGAGTTCGCTTGGAATAGTTCAACAGCTTCCATTGGCTCTCATACAATAATGGCCAAGGCCATGGACAAGGCTCAAAATTATGGAAGCGCCTCGATTACAGTACAAGTTGGGAGTTCTTCGATCAATAACGTGCCTAAAATTACTCCGATCACAATAGCGACTGCAACTGCTGGTTTGCCTCTTAAAATTGCTGTAACAGGAACGGATCTGGATAGAGAAACATTAATATTACAGATGACAAGCGGTCCTGTCGGAGCCACGCTTACTCCAGTGACAGCGTCAACGTTCCTGGCAGATGGAACCAGTTATATTCAAAGTGTCTTTAATTTGACACCTACAGTATTGGGTCCTAATAGCGCCACTTTTAAAGTGACGGATTCTCAAAATGCTACAATGTCATACACGATTAATTTTAATGTCGTGTCTCCGGTTAGTGATCCTTCACTAACAATTACTTCACCGGCGAATGGTACTAAGTTTGTACCTGGTAAGATACTCGTTCAGGCTACGGCAACGAGTCCTAATGGTGTTTGGGGTGTTCGATTCATAGGAGATGATGGTGTGGCTCAGAATGATACCGTCGCTCCCTACGAATCTACGATTAATACTGGTAAATGGGCGGTAGGTAAGCATACGATCTCTGTTCATGCCTATAAAAAAGATCTTAGTTATTTTACCAAGCAGATTCTGGATGTTGAGATCATTGCAGCTCCTACTAAAGGAAGAAAATAACTGTCTTTAAATCTTTTAAAACATGGGCCCGACATAAAATCGGGCTCATTTTATGGTGGTTGGAATAATACTAAGCGTCAAGCATCTTTTTCAAATCGCCATTCTGATGCATCTCAGTGACGATATCGCATCCGCCCACAAATTCACCATTGATGAAAACTTGTGGGATCGTCGGCCACTCGGTGTATTCCTTAATGCCTTGGCGGATCTCTTCGCTGGCCAAGACATCGTGCGCTTTTAAAGGGACGCCGTAGGATTGCAAAATTTGCGCGGTGCGCATGGAAAATCCGCACTGAGGCGCGTCCGGCGTGCCTTTCATAAAGATGACGACCTTATTGTTCTTAACATCACTCTCAAGTTGTTTTTTTAATTCATCGGATAACATTTTTATTTCTCCTTTTAAAATCCGTATTGTCCTTTAACTTCATTCCATTTCGTCGGTGTAAATGTTTTAAGCCCCAGCGCATGCACGGATGTCGCGAACGCTTGGGTCAACGGCTGCATCACCATCTGATGCTGTTTGATGAGCATCATTCCTTTGAACGCAGGGGAGATGACAATAGCCTGAAGGTGCTGGCCGTCGTTCATGGGGTCGAGGACGTGTACCGTTGCATTGGGGACCGCCTGTTCAATAGTTTGTTTGATGTCGTTGAGGGTCATAGTTATGTTGTATTACGAAGGATGATGGACGAGGGACGATGGACGTAAAGATTTTTCGTCTATCGTCCATCGTCTATCAGTTATGTTTTTTTGAAGTTTACTTTCAGCCATTCAATAATGGCATTCGATTCATACAGCGCTTTGCCATTGATCACAAGGCACGGCACTTGGGGTTTCCCGCCGATCTTGATGAGCTCCTGGCGATAAGCAGGATTCTCATGGGTATCTTTCATCGGGATCGTAATGCCTGACTGTTCCATGAAGTTTCTTATTTTTAAGCAGTATGGGCAACCCATGAAATGATAAAAGGTAAGTTGAGGCATATTGTGTATTCCTGCGTGCCCCAGGGCCCGGTGTCCCAGTGCCCGGAAGTCTCTGGGGCGCTGGAGGCTGGGTCACTGGAGACCTTTGATGAGTTTTTCTGTAAATTCGATTACGTTGTTTTCTAAAGCCACGTTATACAGTCGGTTCATCTCCTGCAAACCCGTCGGAGAAGTCACGTTGACCTCGATCAAATAATTTCCGATCACATCGATCCCCACAAAATAAAGCCCGAGTTTTTGCAGTTCCGGTTTTAAAACAGAAATGATCTCCAGATCGCGTTTGGCGATCTCGGCGGTCAAAGGTTTCCCTCCGGCAAAAAAATTGTTGCGATGGTCGTCGTCGGAGTGCTTGCGCAAAACTGCGCCCAATGGTTCACCATTTAAAAGGAGGATGCGTTTATCGCCGTCTTTGGAGTCCAGCACGTAGCGTTGCACAATGATCTCTTTCGTCCAGCGTTCGGTCAAGGTTTCCAGGATGACGTTGGTGTTGCCGTGGCCAGGATGGATGTGGAACACCGATTGCCCGCCGTAACCGTCGGTCGGTTTGGCGATCGCGTCGGGTTCATCTTTCAAGAATGCCAGAAGATCGTGTTTGTTTGAAGAAACGATCGTCGGTGGAACGACCGACGTAAATTGGGTGGCCCAGATCTTTTCGTTGACCGTGCGGACGCCCGCCGGATGATTGATGATTGCCACATTTTTAGGCAGCCGGTCCAGAAGCCACGTTGCCATCAGATATTCGCCATCGAAAGGTGGATCGGTGCGGAGAAAAACCGCGTGGACGTCAGTATCTTTTAAGAAAACGGGTTTTTCGATGAAAAAAGGCTCGTGGGCAACCGGCTGAGGCCTGACCTTAAGGACATGAAATTGGAGGCTGCCATTCTTTAGCGTGATCCCGCCTTTGGACAGGAAATAAATGTCATGGCCTTTGTTGTGAGCACCCAGCATCAGGATAAAGGTGGTATCCTTTTCCATCACAACATTTTCTAAAGGGTCCATAAGAAATACGAATTTCATTTGGCCTGGTTCTCCAATTGTTTGATCTCGCGGCTTGTGGCAACGCCAGCGATGCGCGCGAGCATGCGATAAATATCAAAAATGTTCACGTTCGGATGCGGCTGGCAATCCCCGTATTTGGTCGAATGCGGACAGATTGTTTTAAAGCCCATACCGCCCGGGGAGTTGAGGCTTTCCCGCGAGCTCTTGCCGGTGTGAAAACGGTAAAACCCTCCGACGAGATTATTATCGATCTGATAAATGCACACTTCGCTGGGGTTTTCATCCACGCGGTGGATGGTGGGGACACCTTCCTGCAAAAGAAAACGGGTGATGACCTGGGCGTTCTTGCCTTTGTAAAGGTTGTTGCGATGTTTGCGGTTAAGTTCCAGGATCTCTGACGGGATTTCAATAGACAAGACGCCCATACCGTAGGTTCCGGAATCCGCTTTAAGGAAAATGAACGGTTTTTCATCGATGCCGTGCTGACGGTATTTTGCGGTGATGTCGTTAAAAAGCTTTTCCGCGGCGCCAGTCAGTTTTTTGCGGTCGGCTTCCTCATTGATGTTGACATCTTCGACAATTGTTGACAGGCATGAAAAAAGCCACGGGTCCAAATTGACGATCCTGGCGAATTCTTCGACGAGAGCGGCAGTATGGCGGAAATGTTCTGATTTGTGCCTTGAGTGCCATCCGGCGTGGATCGAAGGGAATATCGGGATGTTGGTTTCTTTAAGGACATCCGGAATGCCGGTTGTCAGGTCATTGTTCAAAAGGATAAAATCGTAGCGTTCCTCGCCGGATTTGATCCGGTTAAGGATGCGTTTAAAACAATGGATTTTGACGATTTTGCCGGTGGCGGTTTCAAGGTCAACGCTCGTGGCAGCATCCTGGCAAAAGGCCGGCTGCACAGTTAAGAAAGTTGCGATCTTGACGTTAAAGCCGGCATTTTTGATGATCTCTTCAAGAACGCGAATATTTTCCAGGTACCAGGTATTACGCGTATGCTCTTCGGCGACAATTAAAATGTCGTGCGCGCCTTTGACGCGTTTTTCAACGGCGTTTTTAACTAAACGGACGGCGTCTTCAATGCCATGTTCGCACAAATTATTAAAACCTGCCGGAAAAAGATTGGTATCGACAACCGCGATTTTAAAACCAGCGTCGCGGATGTCCACCGACGTATAAAAGGGTGTCCAGGCGCGTTCCTGCGATTCCAGCCAGGTATAAATTTCCTGCTGCTTGGAATGCACGCAATGGACGCACAACGATGTTGAAAAATTGATAAGAGAAGTTAAGTCTTTGTTCATAAGAAAATTATTATGCCTGAAATGGCGGGAGTTGTCGAGGTGTTTGTGGGGTTGGTACTGCGTTCTGCGTGATGCGTACTGCAAGATTAGCGACGCAGTACTCAGAACGCATTACGCAGTACGATTACTGGTTAATTTTTGCACAATCATCGACCCCACGGCATCGCCTTCAACGTTGACAGCGGTGCGAAGGGCGTCCAAAGGACGGTCAATGGGCAAGAGCAGCGCAATCGCTTCTGTCGGAAGCCCGACGGATTGCAGGACCATGATCATGGTCACAAACCCGGCGCTGGGGATGCCCGGGGCGCCGATGGAGGCGAGCATCGCCGTCCAGAAGACAATAAGTTGCTGGACCAGGTTTAATTCAATGCCGACGAGATTTGCGATAAAGATCGCGGCGATGGCCTCGTACATAGCGGTCCCGTCCATGTTGACCGTTGTTCCCAGCGGGACGACGAAGCCAGCGATAGATTTATCGACTTTGAGGTTGTCCTGCACGCAGCGCAGGGTGACCGGCATCGTGGCGGAACTTGAACTCGTTGAGAACGCCGTGATCAAAGAATCGCGCATGCTTTTAAAAAAGAAGAGCGGGCTGGTGCGCGTGAAGATCCATAATAAGAGAGGAAGGACAATGAGCCCGTGCGCCAGCGTTGTGCTGACAACAACGCCGACGAATACCGCCAGGCTTTTTAAAAGCGCGATGTTTTGGGTGGCGACCATTTTCATCAACAGCGCCATGATACCGATGGGCGCGAGCCGCATGATCCATTCGACCATCAGCATAATGACATCGAAGATCTCGTTAAAGACCTTGCGGATGGTTTGAGTTTTGGGTCCGATGGCAATGAGCGCGATCCCGAACAGCAGAGCAAAAAGGACCGTCGGTAAAACCTCGGTATTCGCCATGGCCGTGATCGGGTTCATGAACAGGTTACCTAAGAAGGACTGGGTGAACTGGCTGATCGTCATTGTTTTGGCATCCATCGGGGCCATCACGTCTTTAAAAAGGTCTAAGTGCAGCCCAACGCCGGGTTTGACGATGTTGACCGTCACAAGCCCGAGGATGATGGCCAGGGATGAGGCGCCGATAAAATAAATGAGCGTGTAGATCCACACGCGGTGCATTTGGGCGTGCGCCTGTAAATTGGCGATGCCGGTCGAAATGGAAATAAAAACGAGCGGAATGAGGATCATCTTCAAAAGGTCAATGAAGAGCTCTCCGACGATAGAGCACACATAAAGCGTGTTTTGGGTGAGAGGTGATTGCGGGCCAAGGTTATGCAGGATAACCCCGCCGATGATGCCCGCGGCCGCGCCGAGGAAGATTTGAGTGTTGAGAGTAATTTTCATATAGGGATAAGGGATAGAGAGGTAAGGGGTACGGTCAGGATTGATTTTTTTATCCCGTATCCCATACCCCTTATCCCCAAAGCATGATACAATGCTCTTCATGATTACCCAAGCAAAAATCCAACAAATCCTCGAGCGCGAGTTTCATCCCATCGAGCTCATCGTCAAAGACGACAGCCATCAGCATGCCGACCATAATCCTTCAGCGGCCAGCGGAGGGACGCATTTTTCGATTGAGATCGTTTCAGCGGTTTTTACAGGCAAGAAACTTATTGAACGCCATCGAATGGTTTATTCCATCTTAGAAGAAGCGCTCAAGACGCAAATCCACGCCTTGGCTATCAAGGCAGTAAGTCCGCAAGAGGGTTTAGGGTCTAGGTGCCAAGTTCCATGACATCGTTTACAGTTTCTAAGGGCCTTAGCTGTGTCATGACATCGTTTACACTTGGCAAAATTGTTGAACCGGGAGTTTATTCTTTACCGGTTCCCTGAGTTTATAAGTAATG